>MDTA01220602.1_pt1 | contig 29823 bp, 43 predicted proteins | sample 811151 | NCBI WGS metagenome assembly MDTA01 (sample SAMN05326648, study PRJNA326480) | marine metagenome | isolation source: seawater | place: Indian Ocean: South | collected 2010 | reverse complement strand
GATGATGAAGATATGAGGAACATGGATGTTTCCGATCGTCGCCAGATGATAGACTACATCATGGGTCTGAAAGTGGATAAGAACATTCTATTCTCAGGAAACAAGACATCACCAGTGTCAGGTGGATGGAGAAGACATGCCGACAATCTCATCAGAGAGATACTAAGCAACACAGAAGGCTCTAACAATGGAGAGATGACAGATTACTTCCTAGAGCTAGGTATCCCCAAAAACCGAGTCAAAAAAATAAGTGGCCTACTCTCTAACGCCCGTGTAAGGAACGCTATGAAAGCAGGCCACTTGAATGTGCTATACGATGCCGATTCAAGACTCCTAGGAGACTTGAAGAATATACTACTTCGCCGACATAAGTCGGGTCTCGCAGCGGTTCTTGACAGAGCTGTCACAGTATCCACTCACAGACTCTTCAGAGTCCCCGGCTCTATTCACCGTAAGAGTGGTCTCCCCTGTATCAATCTAGAGATCGCAGATCTAGAGTCACCGGACTTTATCTTCGAGAAGATCATACAAGTCGTAGGTGAAGATCCTGTCGAGATCGAGTTAGGACACGATATCATTCTAGACCTTTACGAAAAGGAGACTCTATCTAAGGGAACATATACTATGCCCAGATGGAAGGCTATACCAGCACTTCTTATTGAGAAGAAAAATATGCAGACATAAAAAAAAGAGCGACCACCCGTTAAGGTGATCGCTCTTGTTTCTCGCTCTTCTCTAACGGAGGTCTCCTAGAGCATATATCCCGATGATAATATGCTGGAAACGCCCCATGTCTTGGCCATTCTTGTAGGATATGCCTACGGCCTTTGTTTGGTAGTTTTTCGCATAAGCGAATCCGTACCTCGCTGGTGGAGGGCAGGCGCTACTAATAGTAGCTATCTTAACCCACCCTTGGTCCACTCGTCAGCGATCTTTCTTTCCGATTATACATATATAATCTGCTTATTGTTGTCCACAAGCTACGCCCGCATGGTAATTTATTACCTCCTTCATGCTGCACATATGGTGCTGGATTTCACTTATGGTGTGTCCATAACCTCTCTTAAAGAGAGCTTATGTTGACAGTTTTTCAACTCATCTAAAATCCTCTAAGAGGATTGGTTGTGGAACTTTTTAACTAGTTCCTTTCTTTCTTCTTCTTCCGAAGAATGGGTTCCATAGCCGCTATGTGGATCGGCACCTAGTAGTTCTAGTAGCCCTTCCAAACTTATACGAAGATTTTCTATCGTAAGTTTTTGTGCGGGTAGCCCCATAAAACAAGTAAGCACATCAGCAGTTGATGTTAAGTGTCTAACATACTCTTGTGCCTCTTCAATGATTTCCTTTTCACTCATCTAAGTGCCTCATTCAGAGGTGTTCCTTTCTTCGAGGAAGTGGTAGTCTTCTGCCTTCCACTGACCCGTCGAAGAGTGGTTAAAATAACGAGGCTGGTGAGTTGCTTGCGACCACTCCTCACCTCTCTCGTCTCTCGTCATTGTAAGTAATCGCTTTACACGCTCTGCTTGCTGCAAGTATGCTTCACTTGCGCCTTCAGAATGATCTAACCAGTCAGTAAGTGCTTTATCTAGCACCCTCAAGACATCGGTATAATCTCCTTCATCTGCTTCGCAATCGACATAGTAGTCGATAATCTCCTGCAGCGTTATCGCATCTAAGAAACCAACAATCATGTTCAACATGTATTGCAGATTCTCTGCGTGTTTTATAGCATCATATCCTTTACTCATCTAAACACCTCACTCAGAGGCTTCACATGCTAGGACCTGAAGGCCAATCGGCCCCTGCCCTAGAACTGTTTGGTGGTATGCGTTCATCAGGTTCTGGATAGTTTTCAACTTCGTCATCACGAGGTCTTTCTTCCAGTTCGTCTATCAACTCATAGCACCTTCTTAACTCAGCGATCAACTCAGGGACTGAAGCAATAGCATTCATATCAGCAACATCCCTTGGGATTTGCTTTGCTACCTTGCTCATCTTTTCAGTGAAGGTAATCACAGGTTGGTGGGCACATCTGCCTACCTTAACGCCTATGTCTATTCTTCCCCCGGGAGTTTCAATTACCTCCCACTTTCCCTTTGTGATCTCGTTAAATTGATCTAAGTTAATTCTCTCAGTCATCTAAGTACTACCTGTTTTCGTAGTATAGCTCACTCATTGCCCGCATTACGAATCTATAATCCTTGGGTAGTGTGGTTGGTGGTCTTACACCGATCCACGGAAACGCCTTGATTATGATGTCCTCCAATTCGTCAACACGAGCCTGTAGCTCTTCTATTGTTGTGATGCTCTTAGTCATCTAATTCTCTCCATTGTTATCCCAGAAGCATTCGCTTTAACCAACCAGAGTTGGGCTTAGCAAATATATCTTCCGGATCCATCTAAGTTCACTCCTCAGATTTCAGTACGAATATAGGGCGCTTCTTGGAGTCCCTATATATCATCTTGAACTGAGGAGCCTTCTTCAACACATAAGCCATCTTGAAACTGTTTGGACATATCCTTCTAACGGTTCCCCGCTTAGTAGGTGTAGTAATTACAGCTCTGCTGGCTTGTGCAGCATTGAAAGGCTCAGTCAGGTTCATCCCGCTTCTCAGCAAGGCTTCGACCCAACATGCCTCTGTGGTGCTTAGCTCACCTATGGTTCTAGGTGTGTATTTTGTCATCTAAATGCAACATCACAAGCTTGTCACTACTTCGTACTTTATCTTCCCGCATAGGAAGCAGTGACATTGTAGTATACCATTGTCTGCCTCGACAATGATGAACAACTTGTGGCCGCAAGGACACGCATCTCTGGTGTCCCTTAATTTACGAATATGTTCATAATCCATCTAAATCACAAAGTCAAGTTCACTTCTTGAAAGTAAGCGGTTGCTTTTTGCCTGCAAACCATTTAGGGGGCTTGTGGTTTTTCATGTTAAGTCCGTGGAATGAGTTTTCAGCTATTCGCTTTACTCCCCCGGATTGCCACTTACCACCGCGCTTGCCCTTTATGCCCATCATATTGAGCACCTTAGCTATTGCAGACCAGCTCATACCAGCCTCTCTTCTGTGTTTCATGCATTGGATATTCCATAGCTCCTTCCAGTTAGGAACTAGTGTACCGTCCTTCTTAGCATTCCAGCCATAGATTCCTCCAGTGAAGACCCTTCCAGTCTTCTTTAGGGTATCCATTGCCTTCTTGGTCTTCTTTGCATTTGCACTCTTCTTTGCTTTCACGACCTTTATCTGAACCTTCGGCGAGTTCTTCATTGGCGGTTGCGCCAACTTAACTTGCCATAGCTCCCTAAGGTCTCTGTCTGTCATATCCCGCAAGATCTCAGAAACTGCTGGAGACTTGAGTAGTTTAGGATCTTCAGCAGATTGACCGACTATGTCTAAGAGTAGCTTTAGGCTACCCTTCAGATATTCGGCTCTTCTGCGAGTCCATCTTACCTCATCCTCCAGTTTTCTGATGTATGCTTGCGTCTTCTTATCAACATCCATCTATAAGTTCTAAGTGGGGATTACTCCCCGATCAAGGCATTGAGTCCATCCACTTTTTCAGCTTCAGTCATCGCTACCTTTCTTCTCCACATCGAACTACTGCGCTTTTCATCATAACCGCAGAACTCCCATAGCTCGTTAGGATAGCCCCAATCATTGAGTTCTGTGATTGGGACCTGTGATCGCTTGATCTTTCTTATTGTTGCCATCTAAGGCCTAGAGGCTATTACATCGCAATGCCCTGAGCTAAACACTCAGTACAAAGATGCAAAGCCTCAGGGAAATGTGTCTCTACTGCGGGATTTTCCTCGCAGATATCACATAACTTACTCATCTAAATTGCATTGCATTCAAACACTCATAAGGGTCTTGAAAACCATGTTCGTGACACGAAGTTGAAAGACACCGTAAATTAGTGCCCTTACATTCTCTTTGCTTCCGATCCATGGCGGGTGCTCAAAATCCTTACCCCATGACTTCTCCATTTGAGAAAGTCCGTGTTCAATTCCATCGCTAATAAATGGGGGCAAGCTCTGTGTTTCAAGAGCATGCTTTCCAATAGCGATGCATGTTCCAGCCAAGAATGGCTGCTCCAATGCGATGTCTGTGGCCTTTTCAGCCCATTCGACGACATTGTCAAACTCGTGATCCGGGTCGTTCATGATGAAATCAATCATCTTCTTACCCTTCTTGGAGTCCCCAAAGTGTTCTTTGAGTCTCTCCTCCATCTCCTCACGAGAATGCGCTCCTGCGATATTGACTCCACTTATCGAGCCAAAAGATTCAGGGTCAATCATACCCTGTGCCTCTAAGGCCTCCTTTAGGTTTTGAAGTACTTCTTCAAAGTTGGTTGTCTCTTCATCATCGTCGTCTTTTATTGTGTACTCATCCATCTAAATAGTCACAAGTTCTCATCTTGGAACTTGCGCAGGTTCGATTGTACTAAAGAACCATCAACATCAACCAGCATAGAACGAGCCTCATAGCCCAGTTCCTTTAACACGGTCATTGTCTGCATAGCAACATGCATCTCTGGTGCGTGCGTTGCATTGACAATAGCATCATATGTTTTGTCGCTGTGAAAGAAAGTGAATATGGATTGACCTGCGCTAGGTATAACCCAGCGCCCTCCTTCACTTATTTTGCTGATGTGTTCTTTGGTCCAATCTATGTCTGATTGTCTTGGTATCCATCCATCCATCTAAGTGTCACTCAGTGACTCCTGCTTCTTTGCATTCGCAACCTACACAGCATTCAACATCTGTGAGTCTGCTTGTGAGTAGCAGGGTGTTATCATATACCTCACTTTGCTTCACTAGAATATCTCCAGTGTTCCAGCGTATGAACTGCCCTACAAGGACAGGATTATCTGGATTGAGTATACGATAAGCGTTGAGTTCGTTGATCAACAAGCCAGCAGTGTCGTTAAACATGCCCGGAACCCCTCTTATTTCTAAGTCAGGTAGTTCATGGTTCTCATGCATTCCTTCCGAATATAGCAAAAAGTTGCCTTCACTAAAATCATCCGGTGTAAGAATGATTTGAGTAGTTCGTCGAATATACTCCATTGCCTCGTTGAATTGTTCTTCTTCTCTCATCTAAGTCCACCTTAGTACCATTTCTGGCGGTGGTGGCTCCTGCCTTTTTTCTTTCGATACTTTGTAGCAGCCCATCGCCATAGGGCGAATCCAGCTGCAAAACCAAAGCCAATCAAAATGTAGGTCAAGACTAACATCAGTATTCCTACTATGTCCATCTATGAAGAGTATACATATCTGGTGTGCTAAGAAGCCCACATAGCATAGCGTTGTGGGCAATTACCATGACCCTTTTCCGCAGGGAACGGGTTATGGCGTAAGTCCATGCAAAAGAGCATGGGCGTAGCGGTGCACCAGATGCCATAGGCGACAGCGTAGTCACGCGACAAGCTATGTCGAAAACTGCTCCTTTCAGATTATTAGGCTTAGCTGAAAGTTTAGAATCCTTAAGCGAATGCTGTCTGGGATTTCATTGGGAATAGAGCCTGATCGCACAGACTGATACAAGTAAAAGCTGCGTAGCTGACACTTGTGTTAGTATGTAAGTTCAGGCGGTTGGTCCCAATGCCCTCTCTCAGTGATAGATCCTCGGTTCTGAGCCGAAGGCGAGGAAATCACTTAGAGTTTTAGCTATGAATATAATCTGAAAGATTCGTTTTCGACGAGCCTATGGCTTCGTCATCGGTTGATACCTCAGTGTTGTTATATCTCTTCTAGGTGGAGAGGAATACTGGCGAAATCGAGGAATGTGGGCTATGGGCGAGTATCGCCCTTAGTACAGATTCCCTGCAAATCATCATTTGTAGCCAAACCGTGGTTGTTATGTACTTTGATCTTCAGCGATCGATAAGAGCACTCTTGGAGTGCTAAGACCGATGCAGGTGTGCAAGGTCTCTTGTTATCGATCTTTCAGCGGATCACAGTGCATTACAACACTGCTCTGCATCACTGAAGCGTGTGCGACTGCACTTAGCGTGCACCAGTGGTAAGCCACTGGTGTTCGGTGATCCAGAGTGGTTCTGTGGCTTAGATATTGGATACCGATACATGGCTCTGCGTAGCGAGGCCATGTTGTTCAGGAAATTGTCCTGATCGGTATAAACGACTCTTTAGAGGTCGTTGTCCAATATCTTTCCACAAGATAGGTTGCAGTTGATTTCGTCAACCCCATCGTTGCAGACTCATTTTACGATTCTTGACACTTGGGGGCTATGGTTGACCTGTCAACCAAGCTAACCTAGGCGGTTAGCGGTAGGCCGAGGGTGTCAATAAGCCCTGTGCGTATCGTGACATGATCTGCAAGGAATGGAACTAAGACCATACTACGATTTATCGATCGCCATCTTGGCGAGTTAGTATGGTGAATGCAGAGCGTTTCGCTCAAATGTTTAGTTCCATCCCATGTGGTGGGGTTCCCGTCACAGTCTTTCGACTCAATGTATATTCTCTCCTAAAGGCTCAGATCTCTTCGATCAATTCAGCCAATGCACGCAACTGATCTGCAGCACTTGCTCCTGTAGGCAGTGCATCAAAGTGCTCTGCGCAAGCATTGAGCAAAGGCACACTTTCCTTAATCTCAAGGATTTGTTGTGCGCTGTGGATCAACCTCTCTAGATAGACTGATAGATCCAATGCTTCTTCCTTTGCGTGCTGTAGCCAGTCGGCTACTGAAAGATCCTCTCGTTCCATCGTGACGCCATACTTGTTAAGGCCACGATCTGCACGATTCTGAATCTCCTCAATGATTCTTTCTTCATAGATACTCATCTAAGTCACCAGACCCTCACTCGTCTTCCGAGTCCAAGACATCATATAGTGTCTTCTGATTTGGGTCTAGTTCGCCAGATTCTTCTTCTGGCATAAGAAGGCTTAGTTGCTCTTCAAGAGCCTCAACCTTTGCCTCAAGCGCCTTAGCCGTAAGCGATAGGTTGTATATGGTGGCATCCATTCCACCAACCATATCCCCTAGCGACTTGTTCATGTCGTTTAGCTTCTCAATTCGTTCAGCCAATGCAACAATCATCGCTTGATTAGCAGGGCGACTTTTAGCCCCGCCAGCATCCTTCTTTTCATCTCCGTTAGTCGATTCGTCTTCACTCATCTAAAGATCAGTATACTGCAATGACCTTAGCTTTCAATTTGCTTTCAATCTGAGACGCTACATAATGATAAAGAGCAATCTTTTCATCATTTCCTGTAGGATCTCCAATTATCTGCTCAGCTAGATCGTCCCAAGGTTTCTCCTTCTGCAGATCTCTCCACACGAATACCCTTGCCTTTCCTTCTGTCCAATATACCGATAGTAAGTAGCTCGTTGCAGACTCAATAGCCTGCTCTAAGTCTTGCATACTCATCTAAGTTCACTAGATTCAATCGTTTCTAGTAATGGTGATGGTGATGTCATCTTCAGTTAGTTTCACTTCCCAACTGTGATCTTCGATTAGATCATTCTCATCTTCTTCGGTCCATTGATCGATGGCTCTGCCGATAACAAGAGCATATGCGCTCTTTGTCAGGTAGTCTATCCATCCATCCCACATATACGAGTTGTAGTCCATCTCCCATAGTGTTTGTAGTATGTCACCGTGTCCAGCAAAAATGCCGGGTGTTAGAACAATCTCCTCGAATTGCTCACCGATCCACATAGAGTGGCCGATGATTTCCATAAGAGAAAATCGTCCAGATTGATCTGAGAACAGATCCAGTAGTTGACCCATGTCTTCAACAACAGTCTCGGAATCCATATCCGGTGCTATATCTTTCATGGCATCAATGACATCTTCAACATTCTCAGCGACCGCTTGCCTCTCAAGGTCTCTTTCGACTTTGTAGGTTTCACCTTTTCCTTCGACTTCTGCAGCCATCTCCTCTGGAGTAGGGAACAGATCGTCCGTGCGAAAATCTTCTGTCAAAAAATCGGGATCGTCTTCTCTGGGATCCCTGAAGACCAGTGGAGAAAAGTATAGTTCTCTCCATAGGTTTGCCAGCCAGTCACGGAAGTGTGTACATTCCATGGCAAAGCTAGTAAGCGTTTTTGTCACTGTAATCAGTGGTTTCTTCTTGTTGTTATTATTGTCACTCATCTAAGTCGGCTTGTGTTCATTCTTCTTCTTCGATTGCACTAAGCATCTCTCCGACCATTTCGTGCATGGCCTGAGAGCTGTCAGTTAGCATACCGCCCGCTGCTAATGCGTCGTCTAATTTTAGACCACATGCATACATTCCACCTGATCCCATGACAAAGGACGGAACATGTTCCATCTCTCTCATCATATTCACAAAGTGTGGGTGGTATCCGTTTTGTTCAAGACAGGTTATTGCAGCTTCTTTACTAACAAAGTATTTAGACACTCTGCCGTAAGCTTCACTAACTGTCTCTCTGAAACACCAGCCTTTACCATTTTGCGTTAAATCTCGTCCCATGGTTGTCTCTCTAAATAGCAGATCGCCAAGAGATCGTTATGCGATCTCAAAGGCTCTCTAGCTCAAACTGTACATCTTCGCCAGCGGCGTCAAGTCTGAACTGAATCTTGTTGTAGGTTCGTCCAGTCTTCTCGGCGGTTCTCTGGGTTCGCAGGAAAGAGACTTTCACAGGTAGCGTGTGGCCAGCCTGCTCAACTCTCGTTGCGACGAATGTCTTGAAGTGTTCTTCTTCAAAGCCATTCACCCAAAGTGTCACCTTTGCGCCATCTGGTGCAGTTAGCCTTACAGCCGTGTTCTTGCCATATTGGCCTTGGACATCGTGACTGTATCCTTCAAGGATATATCCCTCGTAAAGCTGATCTCTTTCAGCCTTCAAGGTTTCTCGGTCAACGATTTCACCAGTGCCGTATGTTTCACGGTGGCTACTAACTTGGTTTTCGACTTCATTCAAGAAGTCATCCAGCGTACTTTGGTTTGTGGTTTCTTCACTCATAATAAGCTCCTCCTAAGGTAATTTGACAACCTTGCCATCAGTCCTTAAGCATTTCTGACACACCCGCTTTCACTTTCAGTTTGGGTTAGTCATTCATTGCTTTTTGACGAATCTGTGCAATCTTTTCTGCGCACTTCCTGCAGGCTCTAGAGCCCTTCGGTAGGTCAGTTTTGTTGCAATAGGCACAGCTATCAAATCCATTTGATGTAATTAGTCCTTCTCCTCTCAGCCAATCTTCCCTAAGCGGAACGGTATCCGCAGGGAATGGCCGACAACCATCGCAATACCCATCTTCTGTTGCTGGGTTCTTGCAGTCGATAATCCGACAGGGTTGTCTAAGTGCCTTTAGTGCCATAGAGGTGGCTCTGTGAGGCTCGCAGTATTGTATTGCATAACGAACCTTTCCTACGGAAAGGGACTTCTTGCAACCCTCTGCGATGCATTTTCTCAGACCAGTTATCTTCTTTTTTGCCATCTAAATTAACGAATCGAATCAGATCGTCTCCCACATTGGGTGGTCATCGTGAGGCAGTATGACAACAGAGTCGTCCTTACCTTCACTCAACACCCAACCTTCTGCAACCAGTGTAGGTACCAGAGCTTCCTTCCACTTCTGGTACAAGAATGGGTGCTTCGTTCTCGAATGCGCCCATAGTCGTTCTGGGGTTAACTGCATTCTCTTAGCAGTCCCCAATTCCCTAACCAATCCTTCGCATGTTTGGATCATCAGGTGCCGATTGACATCATTAGGCGGTAAGCCGCCTGTATGTGCCTTCAACTCCTTAACCAACTGTTTGTGTGACTTCCCAGTCACTTCTGGTTGTTCGGGTTGTTCTGGTTGTGGTTGTGGTTCACTCCCAGCCGCATCTTTGCGACTAGGAGCATTCTTAATCGTTTTACCGATCGGTTCGTTTTTCTTGACGATTACGATGTGTTCGCCTGTCTCTGCCCTGTGAAGTTCTAACATGTGCAATATTGTAGCTTCTGTGAACTTCTTCATGTCAGGGTTCGTTGAGGCAGGCTTCTTTTCGAGCAAAGATTTCAGTCGGGCATTTGCCTGTGTGACCGATTTGATGTACTTCGTACATTCAGCATTGGTCTGCACCATCAGCTTGATTGCTTCCTGTGCATTTAGCGGGGGATCGAAAACAATCCCATATGCCTTAGAAATCTTACCCGGAGGCATCCTTCTATCGTCGTTTGGTCCGTATGTGTATTCAAACTCGGGGTCCATATTTTTCTCCTCTAAATTATCATAGTTCACACCAGATAAGTTCATCATCACTACTCACGCTATAGTATACCTTAGTGATACCACTGCGATAGATCCTTCTAATGCAACGAATGCAAGGCTTACTCAGTCTCGCATTTCCGTGCTTATTGAATCTCATGATGTACATAGATGCACCACGAAGATCTTCCTTTGCCCTTCGTATAGCATCATGCTCTGCATGTATAGTGTGTTGACCCTCCTTTTTCATCATAGGAGAGGCTCTTCTGTTATGTCCTATTGAAATGATTCTGTTCTTCTTAACGATCACTGCACAGTGTTTGTACAAGCAATCGGATTTCTTAGATCGCTTTAACGCCATCTCATAGAAGTCTTCTCTCATTCTAAATGCACTTTCGTGCCGCTTGTCAGTCATCTCTTAGATGGCTAGCAAAGTCACCAAGGAAGCCAGAAAGCCTCTTCTTGGTAATGTGTGTGAGGTTAAGCCACACGCCGATCTGAAATAGTCCAATGACCATCAAATCGAACTCGTCCTCCGTGATATTCTGATCTTTACAGAATTGATCTCGTAGCTTAGGTTCCTCTTTATGATTCCTGCGAATCTGCTTAGCGAACTCGACAATCAACATATTGTCGATGGCTTGAGCACCGACATTGATTAGTTCGTCTCTAAGTCTCGGCATAATATATGCCGTTGCGATTCCATCTCTTGCGAGACCCGCACAAGCGTCAAAGATCTTTGCAGTTTCCTTCTTGGTTGGCGCAATTGCCTTCTGCAGATCTTTCATGTTTCTAATGTCTTCAAAATCCATCTAAATTAGGCTAAGTGTGACTATTCCTTAAGCTTATTCAGCACCTTGTCAACCGCATTTGGATTCAAGGGTCTCACATATCTTGTCGCATAATACGACTGGTCACATTCGTTCTTTAGAACGATTACCTTAGCCTTTTCGAGAAGTGAACACTTTTTGTCGGGACAAAAGTATTTGCCTCGACTAGCGCACCATCCTTCTTCGAGATTTGTTAATTCAAACAGGGACATCTCGGTAAGTGTCGGAAAGCTATCCACTTGCGCTGCTTTGAACTGCCTAACAGTCCCACAAGACGCACATATGACATTAGCTTCCGGTTCCAAGTTAATTTGTTTGATATTACTCATCTAAGTCCCTCAATCGAGCGGGTGCTCAACATCTGGGTGCATTAGTACCCATTGAAGTGTCTTCACAACTCCTCTCAGAGCAGTGTAGTTCCTCAATGCTTCCACATTCTGTTTTCGACTCAACTTCGTCTTATCCCAGTAGTTAAACCATTGATCTCTCCTTTCGATAGCATCAGCCAACATAAGCTGAAGCTCCTCACGAGATCTCGTAGGTGCTACTAGTTCATCATCAATTTTGTCGACTAGTAGTGGTGTTGATTGCTGTACTTTTCTGATTCTCATCTAAATCGGCCTAGCCTACCAACATGCCGAACTGACTTCCCTTTAAGTAAGTAACGAACTCTCTGTAATAAGAGATAGATTCGTCCTCAAGGATGTTTATTGGATCTAACTCCAACTTGTCCAGTCCTGTGCTGAGATGATCGGCAAATGTTTGGCATTCTTCGGCGGTAGCTGTCATTCCATTGGAAGTCCATGGAGTAATCCACGGTGCTTCCTCTGCTTGCTGGTTTCCTATTTGAAAGGAGTTAGCAATATGTTGTAGCAACCCTTGCATATCTCCAGTCGATAGTTCACTGCTAGCAATCTGAACTGCAGCCTCTTGGCCTGTGATAACACCTGCTCCTGCAAGTGCAATCGTCCTCACTTTGGACATACCCCACATGTTGAGTCTGAAGTAATTAGAATCAGAAAGCTCGTTTCTATCATCGTATTCTCCTATCAGCTCATCAGGGTATGTTCCCTTTCCATCATCTTCAAATGTTGGCCAGTCTGCCGGTAATCTCTTACCGTCCGGCCCCAATCGGTACATATCGTAACCCATCTAAGTATCAGGCGTCAACTAGCCACTGATCTAATGGCACAGAATCCACTCTTTTGGCGGCATTGTAAGCTAGATGGTCTGCTCTCTCATTCCAGAGATAACCTTCATGCGCCCTAATGTGCTTCCATTGTAGTCTGTTTCCATAAGTTGCTTTTAGTTCACTCCACTTCTTTTGAAGAGTTCTCGCCAAGCGCAGATTGCTACTTGGGTTCCAACTTCCATCGGCTATATTGCCAGCATATTGCGAATCTGTATAGATTGTAATCTTGCCAGCAAAAGATCCATTCCCTCTTATCGGGATCTCTTTTAGCGCCGCATGAAAAGCACTCAATTCTCCAGTGTTGTTAGAGCCATGCGTTGCACCAACCCAGAAAGCATTTTCTGGATCAGTGATTACACGAGCACTCACTTCTGCGAGAACTTCTCCTTTATCGTGGTTCTTACCTGTTTGCCCTCGTATGACTATGTAGCCATATCCGGCAGGTGTATCTTTATTGACATTATTATTTCCTATAGCGGATCCATCTGTATAGATAGATATATCATCTGTTATACTATAATAGTAGTTAGATCTAATCTTATCGTATTCCTTACTACGGTATACATATGATCCCCAATAATCTATAACACTCATCTAAGATTCAACCTATCGGATCATCTGGTTCGTATCCGACTATATCGCCGTCATCGTTCCGAATGAATCCTTCTAGGTCATGAATTACTTTGCAGACTCTCAATGTCTTGCCGTGTACTGTCCCGGGTAGCCTTATGATCCGTCTAGGATCAATCGTGACTTCCCAATCGAGCAGTAGCTCTGGATCTTGTCCTTTCATAAGCTCGACTATATCTTTTCGTATAGTCCGACTTATACGCTGTCTATCGTTTGAAGTCAATTTTGTATTGATATCATTATAGTCCATTATATTGGTTTTAGTACGATAACCCGGATAGATAAGGTGGAAGCCTTTGCCTCCACTGAATACTATCATTCCAGTTCCTGTTTTGTATTCTTCCGCTATAGTGTAAGGCGGCTTTAGGGTATTTCTAATACCTCCTGCCCATACACACTTTGGTTGCGGATGCACTACAAAATCTCCATAATCGTCACTCCATTTCTCGATCACCCTGTAAGGTGTTCGATATCCGTAGTGTCTAGGTATCGCTTCGATTTCCATTGCGTTTATTGTCTTTTCAAGCATCTTTGCTCCTTCATTGTAGTCTCCGTTGTCATAATCCACATCGAAGTATAGTTCCTGCCACATCATGTTGTTGTGGTATTCTTTCAGGACCCATCTCTTTTTCTTCAGTTTCGCTCGACCTCTTTTTCCATAAGGATCAGGTCCGATCCCTTGGGGGTTCATCCAAGCACTTGTTGTATAGTATACATGCAACGGTGCCAGTTTCCTAAGCCACTTAAGAAGAGTCTTCTTATGTCGTATATTGTCTTTAATGACTCTTACGACAACAGTCTCTTGTTTATCATCCCAAAGAAAAAAGCGGAACTGTCGGAACCCCGGATAAGGGGGTAGCCACAATTCCGCTTCTGTAATTCTTCTGTAATATCGTCTGATCTTCTTGACTTTGAGACGCATCTCAAGTCGCTTCTTCTTCCGATAAAGAGGGCTTAAGCTCTGACTAGTCGTGACTGCTTTACGCAACGCCATAACTGCCTGAGCGCCTCTAGAATAGTCAGGACAAGAACAGTCGTTCTGGCCTTTCCTATCACAAGCGGGATGATGCCGCTTTGGGAACCTTTTCTGCATCAATTCGATACAAAAGTTAGGATCTCTTGCGAAACTAGCGAGGTCTTGCCTGTGGTGTTCGCACAGGTACTCGCCTGCATGGACACGAACCTTACAGCGTTTGCCGTCTCGTTCTCTTTTGCCCTTGCATCTGGTTTCTTGTTGTTTCCAATGTTCCATCTGGTGACAGACACCAATCTATCGCTGCATCTGATTCTAGTTGGTATGCCTAGATATTGCCGTTTTACTTTGCGGACTATAAGCAGCTTGACTGCTCGCCATGAATCCTAGCCCGACTCAGGGCTGGTCAATTGCTGCACCATAGGTGATGCGATTGCCATGCTGGAGAAATCTTACTGTAAGATTTCCCTACTTATAGTCTGAAAGTATAACGGAATATGATGCGAGCGTCCGTCATAGGTTGATACCTCAGTTTAGTCTCTGTCTGTGAGAGAGAAACACTATTGCGTCCTCCCTATTGCCCTTAGCCTGTCTAGGGTAACCCGATTACGGTGTATGCGTAGCGTCCCTCCTTCCTAGAGGGGTAGCCCACATACCCAATATCAGTACCTAGCGTAGCATACAAGCGATAACGGGGTGGCACACACGCCGTCATTGGCTTTCGCCTCAGTATATTTTAGTTAACTCTCTCTGTGAGGAATGTCATATCTTCCGATAGCTAGTGCGATGATTACTAGCACATAACAAGTCTGTCAGTGGAATCAGGTTCCGAGTTAGTGATGCAGGTGCATCACGGTTCGGATCTGGTGGTCCAAAGAATAGTGCCATATTATGGCACTCGACTACCGTGTTGTGCTGGGAATCATCTTTCTTACAGAAATAGCCTACGCATCAGTGATGCGGCCAGTCTAGCAGCTGCACAAGATTGCCTTTGGATTCTCGGAGCTCACGGTAGTTATACCTGTGAGCTCGGGTTTGCTTATCCTTTGCACAATCTCGTGTAGGCAGCTGCGTGCCTATTGCCAGTCCTTTCTGTACTGTCTGCTTCTCGGAAGCCTATAATTGTCGTACTCGTCTCAACGGTATCCGCAGATAGGCTTGGATCAAGGACAATATGAAATGCATCTGTGATGTACCTCAGCGGATGCTGTGGTGTTTTCATGTGGTCTTTTATCCAGCCGGCTTGCGGAAACTCGTTGATAGATTACGAAATTATAGGTTCGTCATTGGTTGATACCTCAGTATAATACTCCTCTAGTGAAGGTGCTAAGCATAACTACGCAAAGATAAGCCCCGACACTATTGTGTGGGGCTGCTTCTAAACAGTCTGTTTCGTAAGGTTTTCCTTACTAGCCGATCCTTTGTGTGATCAGCTACGCCATACCTGCTCTTGTGTTAGTCTGTTTTACCATATTACGGTAGGTTCTCTCGGAAAGGGTGCATCCTTGCCGTCCCCACACAGCTCGTAAGAAAGTAATTTCTTGCTGTGTGTCTTGGGCAGACTAGGACCTATTGCACGAATGTCCTTTCTAGTATCCTTTCGGAGGAGAACCGGTGTAATATGGTAATACACCAAGTATGTCTAGCGCTGTTTCTCGTTTAACGCGCCTGCTTTGCAGTATTAGAGGTCACTAGCCTTCAGGCCAGTGCCGGGGCATAGTCCCCAAGTGCTTCTCATTCGTTTCTTGCAGTTGCCATGGGTAGGAACGACAGTTCCAACCCTTGAGGCATGCTGCATGGAATTAGAATGGTTTGCACTACATCTCTAATGTTGTTTTTTCGTCATCGTTTCAGTTGTGGCTTATGGCCACGGTGTACAGATCGAAACTCAGTGGTTTAACTCCTTCTATCTAAACTAGCGGTCTGTACTCCGCTATTATCCGCTCAACAAAAAGTCCAAATCAAAGATCGGAGTTCTCGTCATCGCTGTCGGTGGTTTCTTCTTCTTCGGAAGGTTCCTCTGCGGTCACTTCTTCGGATAGCTCACCGTGCTCTCCAGCCAAGTCGTTGAGATCTGCGTAGTACGCTTCGTCTCTCGGCATGCGGCCAAAGGCAGGCTTCGGGAAGACCTTGAGTCTGACACCCTTCTTGCGAAGGTTGCAGGCTCTTTGAACGACCGAGCTTCTCTTGAGACCTAGTGCCTCAGAAACTTGGTCAGCGTTCTCCGCCGATTGCCATGCGATAACGAACTCACGGTCTGGGATTTGGCGCTTCTGCTGAACACTTGTTGTGTTTGCTTCTTCACTCATAATCTTCACCTTTCAGTTCATTATTATGTGAGGTCCCTAATAGTGGGCCTCCTCTTCTAAAATCGAGAATCTGGTCAATCTTCATCTTCTGAAAAGTCCATCAATCCACGCAGTCTGTTAGCGACTGTGCTGTTCAATGGCTGGATAGAATCCAGTCTTCCAGTGAAGCTCTCATTTAGATCGCTGAATACGACAGTACTAACTTCAACACCACCGATCATATCGGACAGGTTAGCAAGGCGAGTCACAAGCTCCTCTTTAACAACTTGAATGTTGTTGAGTCGCTCTTCAAATGCTTCCACCTTGTCTTCGTTGAAGCTGTCTGCCAGCTTTACGATCTTACTCTGATATTCAGCAATCTCTCTGGAGAGATTATTCTGTATATCATTACGAATGTACTCAAGCTGTCTATCGTTGTCGATATAGCCCAAGATTCTCAGGTTTGTGCTAGGGCGGTACCAATCACGAGGCTTGCCGGTCTCATCGAACCAGCTTTCCTCTGTTGGGTCACCACTCAGCATGTTAGCCGTTCCAAAGGACTCTAGTAGGTTAGAATAATCTTCCAACGATCCTAGTGTGTTATCCTCTTCAGAGTTAGGAACAAACCATGCTCCTTGTCCTGAACGGAACGGGAAACCCTTCATGTTGCTTGCTAGGACTCTTCTTAGTCGATCTCTTAGCATCTTTGCATCGATACTTGTTGCCACGACTTCAAAGTGATCCAATAGGCGTTGCTGAATTGTCTGCATCATAATAGGGTCAAAGTCTTCCTCGTCCCAGTATGGTTCGATTGTCAGACATCTCCTAATAGATGACATAGAGGGTGCTTCTATACCTTCTTCCCAATGGGAATCCATATAGGTTTGGCACCAGCTTGCAGCATCAAAGTTCTCCGGTGGGGAGAACTCAAGGCGGAACAGGTTAACTCGTTCTGTGTGGCGCTTGCCACGAGAACGACCCGATCGCTTGATTTGCACTGCATACTCATTACCCTTCTTTAGACGCTCGACCAAGATCTCTTGCTTTACAACACCATCCCACCCTTCGATATTCTCGAGGTTGGGTAGCGCCATACCAGTAAGAGTGTTCTTTGCTATCGCAAAGCTATCTTTGGTTCGTCTAATTGGGGGCACAAATGATCGTGGTAGTTCTAGTTCCCTTGCGTTGTTAGCAAAGTCCGTATAACTTACACGGCCACCTGTGACAGAGTACAGTACCAAGTACCCTCTGACAGCTGTACTCAGCTGCCCTTCCACAACATATCCTTGTGTTTCTTCTTCTGATGTTTCACTCATCTAAATAGCATTAATTTCCTTCGGGAATGAAAACCAGTGTATATGGTATTTCTTTCTCGTCAAGATATTTAGCTAATGCAGTCACATCCATTGGTCCTTCAAGGGACCAATCTGTGTGCCACTCTCGTGGTCCTTCAGGTGTCATCCAACATCCTGTATCGAAATAGACCCCTTTGTCTTTGAGTTCTTTTTCAATACCAAACAGGGTGTCCATAGGAACCTGAAGTAAGTTAAAGTGGAAATGTGTCCATACTTCACTCATCTAAGCGTGCCGTAATATTCGGCCAAGCTATTTTGTGTGCAGACTTAATTGGTCCTTCTTTCCATTGAACCAGCAGTCTCTTAGACTGGAGTCGGTACATGACCCAGTCATTCTTCATGGATCTTACTTCCATTACTTTGAAACTGTCTCTTCCAATCCACTGACTTAGTGGTTTTGTAGTCCAAGGCTTAGCCCTTAGGTGTTCGGCACCTTTGCCGATTCTTACCTCTGGGTCATGCTTTAGTATCTGCATAAGCTTCTTCGCACTCACTTTCTGTCCTTCTTTGAGATCGATCGGTTTCTTTCTCATCTTCTTAACAGTCTCCTTGTATTTAGCTCTAGCCAACTTAACCATTTGATCCGGAGATAATCCGTCTTCAACTTTAGTTGCCTTCTTTGCTGCTGCCTTCTTAGGCTTAGGAGCTTCCTTTACAACAGTAGGTTGCTTAGGTTCTGCTTTCTTAGGTTCAGGTTTTGATTGCGTGTGATATACTTTGTTGTGTAGTTCAAGACCCTTAGTCGTTCTAAAGGTCTGATTGCACTCATCACATCTTAGTTCACTCATCTAAAGACTCATCCGAGTCGCTTCTTCCAGTTAAATCCAAGATTAACATCGACGCCATCTTTGGCTTCCTTTTTCTTCATGTCTTCTTGAACTTCCGGAACACTGCCAGCGTATTTGACAGCATCCTGTAGTCTGTGATTAACACTCACATTGGATTCGTTGCTTCCATTTTCATCACTAATAGTGAACATGGATGCAAACCTGTGAGATAGTCCCACTACAGATATCCTTTGGAACAGCCCTGCCATATCTCTTCGATAAGAAAGTAGCGTGGTCTTGTTAGATTCATCACCTATGTCTGCTACAACTAAATATTTGCCTGCAGGTATTGTAATGAACTCTGTACCATTAGTTGATACTTCCAGATCTGATACAGCTGTTATAGAATATCCACCATCAGATTCCACTGACAAATATGTGTCTAGGGTATCTCCTCCAGTGGCGGTATCTATTTCTGCTTCTATCTTCCAAAGGCTATACTGATTTATTATGGGTATAGTCTCTTTAATCTCATCTTTCTTGTATTTCTCAAGAAAGTATGTCTTCTTACGGTGCGACTTTAGATCTTTGACTAATAGCGTCCCTTGGATATCGCTGAAGCCTAGTTCGGCTACTGCACTCCAAGGAGCTCTAGTCAACATTAGTCTAGTAATTCCGACTTTCTTTACTTGTGCTGATTGGTATTTTGTGCAGGCCGCATTGGAGGACATAATCCTTCCAGTATTGCCTGAAGCATATCTGTGATGTCTGTTGTTGCTAGAAGAACATAGAAATCCTATTTCGTGCCCTACAGCATACCTACTAGGGTATGATTCGCGCCCGCTAAGATTCTGCTCTCGCAGATTCTCTATGTTCAATAAGAGTACAAGTTCGTCTTCTCCAGCAATATGACCTTGCTGTTCAACTTGATTCATGAAGAATCTCGCTGCCGCAAGGGTTTCATCACGAATTGCTTCGTGTGTTTGCCTAGACGATCTGCTGTTGGTATTTCCAGCGTAGTTATTCCTTTGCTGATAATCATTCAAAGGATAATTTCCACTGCGTGGATAACCATCAGGGACATAGGGTACAGACACCTGTCCATTCCCACATCTCACTCGTATTCTCATTCTTACACAAACTTCATTCAAGTGGTCACTTGATTGAAGCACATCACTCTCAACCATTTCTAGGATCGCCCATTTCTGGTTATTACGACCCCATGTTTGGTTAGGTTCACTTACACTCTGCACAATCAATAGATCATACAGAGCCAACTTATCAACACAATTAAAGAAAGCTTCATCGTTAACGGTCAGTTCCCCATCGTCTGTTATATCGAAGTAATCCCATGTTTGTCGATTGCTCGCATATGTGATTACTGATAAATGACGATTTCCGGGTTCTGCCCCGATAGTTTCATCAAATTGTCTTTGTTCCATCTAAACCGATGACAGCTAGCCAGTCTATGAGTCTTGCGACTCATTAGAAGGTTCTTGCTCATCATCTTTTGGTCTCTTTACCTTTAGGTAGTGGGATGCGGATCCGTTAGTCCTGCGTCGTTCCCTAGAAGGGAAGACATAGACCTCGTCTCCTGCCTTCAACACAATGTCCTCGGTAATTCTGATCTTGCCATATAGCATCTTCTCAGCCTTACCAGTTCTTTGGTCCTTCATTGTGGTGCTGCTTCGTTCCCATAGACCAGTGATTTCTTGCCATTTTCCTTTCGTCAATGTACTCACCTAAGTTCAACGAAGTCTTTGATACGGGTCGAATCCGAAGATACGAAAGCTATTAACGGTCCAATCTAGACCTCGCTCTCTGTGTTCTTCATTTCGAGAACTTGTATTCGTTGACATAACTACGAACGGGTATGGTAGTTTCCAACTCTTGGCCTGCGATATAGCATCCTGAGTTAGATCCCTGTACACATTCACTATATACCAAGCGCCATCTCCGCAGCCTACACAGTAGACTAAGTGGGTGCCTGCATCTTCTAGCAATATATGTTCAATGTCTCCATACCATTCACGAACTGTAAATCGTAATGGTTTGTGGTTCAGTAAGTAAGTCAGAGACTTACTCGGATGATTGTTAGGATCTATGATTTGACTTTCTGTCCTTTCCATTAATAGTCCACTTGAGAGGATCCCATCGGATCCCTCATGACTAAGTGGGGTTATAGCCCCGTCTGCCATATCATGTGCATCTTCAATAGTGCCTAATCGTTTCCTTACATCCATTTACTTCACCAGCCATGTTCGTTTGTTATATCCATTAACATGTCTCGGATCGACACTAGCTTGTTCAAGTTCCAGACCTTTACATGATCGTTTTCATCACATACAATGGCCTCTATATTCGGGAATGTTGAATCATCATCGTATAACCCAAAGTGGGTTTCTATAATTGATCTTCTTACTCCTTCAATTAGAACTACTAGTTCGTCTCTCGTCTTTTCGTTGATGTAGTTCCTCCTCAAAACCATACGCTTGGTATAGTTTCGATTAAGAATGTTTTTTGACTGGAGATGTGTTCTAAAGCTTGTAGTCACTACAGTATTTTTACTAACTGTGGCTAACCAGTCTCTAAAGACATTTCCAATCCCATCATGTGTAAGTCGCTCATTAGCGAGCAACTTAAACTGCTTGGTTTCTTCCATCTAAAATAGATCGTCCATCAATCTTGGTCTTGAATCAAGTCGGCAGCTGTAATGTTGACAGATTCGAGAACCTTCCTCAGTTGAGGTGATAGTTCTGCGTTGTCCAACAAAAGTTGCTTCTCGTCTCTTAGACTGTCTCGTTGTCCGATCAAGGTTTTGAGTTCACTGGCGGCATCCATGATACCGCGAGAGGCCTTTTCCTCTAGACGCTTCAGTGCGATATCAACTCGCTCCGAATAGTCTGTAAAGAGATAGCCGCCATCCCAACGGGCTTCTAGCACTGAGATATATCTGGTACTTCTTCCTTGGAAATACCATTCTCTCAAGCCACCGCTGCTGTTGTTTCCTTCGATCAAAGTACCAAACTTGTACTTTTCTCCAATCTTGAAGTTCTGATAGAAATCTTTGATCTCTTCATGGCTCCATACTCGCAGCTCTGCGTTGCTCTTGCCAAAGTCCTTATTGGCGATTCTCTTTACAAGGAAAGCTCCATCATGATCAAACATCATGTCAGAGCTTAGCCGTGCGTTCTTCCAGTGTTCAGAATAGTTAGGGCAAATGCTCTTGTCCAAGTTGTACTTAGTCACTAGTGCATCCAATACGCCCTTTTCGTCTGTTTCCTTACTCATTTTTACTCCCTCTAAATGCTGCGCTTAATCAACTTTCATGGTCTCTAAGTTTAGAGTATAGTGCCAAGTGAGTTTCACCCACTCGATCACCATTCGCAAGACATTGTGTCATGTAGTGTCTAAACCACACGAGTCTGTCATACGATACACTCATATTTCTCGCATTACAATGCATACGATGGGCAGTTGCCCACCTATCAAGCATTATTTGCTCTTCAGTTGAAAGTTCTAGTCTGGCCCTGTTAACTGTGGGCTCTTCCACAACCTCAGTAGCCACCGTTGTAGGTGGTTCTTCAGGTGGAGTTTCCACTTGTCTTTGTCTTCTAGCAGGTGTAGGAGCGCTGCCTGTGTATAGGCTTAACTCACTGTCCGCTAAAGGCACACTAATGTCGGTCTTTGGGAAGGTTACAAGAACAGTATCTGTCCTGTCACCAAACCTAACTTGCACTCCATAAACGAAATTACCTTCTTCGGTGATACCGAATATTTCAGAAACTTCTGGAGCATTATCGCCACGATAACGGCCTCCGAGCAGAGATAGTGCCTTTTCGATACTATATCCATTCTGAGACTTTTCTCTGGCAAATCTAAACCATTCTTTGTAGTGTATCGAAGCCGATACAGTTCCATTGAATGAAGGCGATACACTATGACTTTGTCTAGCCTTACCAGCAATTGTGGTAGGTTCTAAAGTCTGATCACCTTTCATTCCGATACCTTTCATTCCTAGCCTTAGTTCACCTTCACTGATATTAGCTGTGATATGCAAAGTGCCGTGAGGCGCTTTCCTTCCAGCTTTATTTACCAGCTTAGCAAGTGTTCCATAAGCACATTTGACTTGAAACGCAAGTTTAGCGAGAGCAGAAGTGCTTCTTGGCACTCTTGTTATCTCGTTATTACTATGCGCATACATGAATAGATCACGATTGTTGTTCTCCATGAGTCTTACTTTTTCTTGATTATAGTCAAGAGACTCTAGATTACTTCCTTGTCGGCTATTGAATTGGTTAGCCCATCTCCTCCAGCCTCTTCCCGAGGTTTGGTATCTGGTGCTTATTCCAATTCGATCAAGTCCTACTACAACCCGAACGCCATGAGAGTCTATAAGAGCACCTTTACCTTCTCCCGTATTGATCGTTTTGTTATTAGGTGCATTAGACACCATGATATTATCGATCGGGTGAGGTAAGTCCTCTTTCTCACTCATGACTAAAGTTGCGAACTCTGCTCCTTCAATCTTTATTGCGACTCTATTCTCCTGCCTTCTTTGTAAGAAGGTTATTCTTCTCAGTCCTCGGTATTGGGTCTTGGGGCCTGCTGTATTGGCCAAAGCCATCCGTATAGCCAATTGCATAAGCGAATTGTCAACCGGGGCATCCATAACCATAGGCATACCGGGATCTGCCGTATTCATATTTTCAAATGTCATCTAAGATCACTCTTGCAGTTCGTCCTCTAGTTCGGCAATTGCCTCTTTAGCATCACTAGGTGATAATTCTAGAACGAACTCGCTAAAGCGATTCACATTCTGTTCGATAGCAGTGAGTCTTTCAAACAGCATACTGTGCATGCTATTCAAGAGGTCACACATATCTCTAAGGTATTGAGTATCCGTTTTGTCACTCATCTAAGTAATCACTGTTGGCCAGTGATACAATTGCACTTATCGCCGCAGTTGAAAGAAGAAGGGTTTCTAACCAATTCTTCTAGCTTAGCGATATCGCTACCGTCATGTGCGATAGGATTTTCTGGGCATTTACGAACGAATCCCATAGGATCGATATCCAGCATATTCTTGCCGGGACAGTCGTTAATTCCTAGTAGGTTATTCAGTGGTGCATCGCCAATAATTCGAGCACCGTCACCATGTATTTTGATGTGCGGTCTGTTATTGACTACCCACTGATAGTTCTGCCAGAACCATTCTTCGCTTGGGTATAGCGATAGCGGTTTCAGTATTAGATGTTGTATTCTTAGTAGGTCAAAGTATGAGTCTGTATTGCTAACTTCGTTGAGCCAGCAGTTTAGACAGTCTTCACTCCAACAACCATCACCACAGTTGCCATTGTTATAATTACGGACCCAGCCAAATACGGCGGGTGTCCATAGCAGATTGATATTGAGTATGAAGTCGGGGCGTAATTGGATATTGCCTCTATTGGCTTCTTCCATTATAGTCTCGTGTATGATTGTTATTTGGTATATCATATCTTCAACACTATCAGCCCTATGCTCATCAATAGATATACTTAGTATATCAATCATAGATATTAGCTCATATATAGTAGGATCAGAGGTTTCAGTCCAACCTTCGTCTTCCACCCAATCGAGCAGTACCTTACGGCCTACCGTAGTCACATTGATAATATCAAATCCGATATCCCTTGCCATCTTCGCTAGTTTAACAGCGTGATTAACAGCTCCCGGGAACGGATTCAAAGTCATAGCGAACTCTCGATATCCATTTTGATAAGCCAGCTTCATTGCTTCCTTCCAATACCAGTCACCTTTAGTGAGATCCCTCATCTCTTTAGTGACACCTGTGGTAAGATAACATCCTGTGCATTTCAACGAGCAATTAAAGCTCGGTGCGATAGAAAATATCTTTCTCTCCATCTGTGAGGGCTAGACAGTAGGTCTATGTTTTACGCCGGGTTTATTCGACCCCGTCTCATAGAAACAGGAATCGTCGTTTCGTGCTCTTAGAGTTGTCAACCTCGAGAATGAAGTCGGCGTAAAACCTTGTAAATACAAATAAACAAGAAGCGTCGGGGTTAGCGTAGCTAACGCTGACATTTCAAAAGAGCAGCATATTTCTGCTTTCGCATGCTACAGCATAGGGTCATGCTGGAAAGTTTCTAAAGGCCGAGCTGCCAACATCAGATGCGAATGCATCGTTGGCGGCGATCTTCGGTTGATGCGCAGATCCCATCTGCGTATTAACATCCCAGAGACCTATTCTGCAGAAACTTAACACATGTGTACCTGCCCGCGCGGGACTCGCGTGAAGCGGGTACTCATGCGATAGGTATGATCCGTTAAGTGCTATAGTATACGAACGCAGAAACATGTCTGCGAGTTTGTAATGTAGCTCTTGTTTATTTGTATTTACAAGGTGTCGTCATTGGCTTTCGCCTCAGAGTTATACTCCCTCTAAAGGATCATATTAACGATCCATCTTCGATGCGGTAGCCAACCCGATTAAAGTTCTTCACTGCTCGATTATACTCGAGTCCTTCGGGTTCACCACGCATCAAGAACATTCTTTTGTTCTTTTTGTCAACTAGGAATACATGACCTGTGCTCTTTAGCACAAAGTATCCCTCGTCCTCTAAACTGTCAATATACTTCTGGGCTCGTTTAGTTGGCCTATAGTAATAGTTCTCAGTTCGTTCCATCTAAGTTGAAGCAGGGCTTCAAAGGCCTTTCAGTGGAAGTTTCCACTTGTTTGCCAGCACTTCTGCTCTTGCTGCTGCAGCGTGGGGTGTTAGACCCAGACGCTTGGAAGCCTGATTTAGTGTGCTGGAAGTCTGCCAGATCTTACAGAATGTATCATCTGGTACTCTTGGCTTTCTTCCTGACTTACTTGCAGTCTTCTTCATATGCTTAGCGAGAGCTTTAGAGAAAGCTGGCGACAGAGTCTCCTCGGTCTTTTGAACCTTCGACTTCTTAGCCTTAGGCTTCTTAGTAGCCTTAGGTGCCTTGCTCTTCTTCTGCTTCTTCTGAGCACTAGGTTTTGTGGTGGTTGTTAAGCCATTCACGCCTAGTTTGAGGGCCAGAGCTGTGACAAAGTCTTCAGCATCCTTCCCCTCGATCTCAACATTGATGTTTATCTTCATCTAAATTGATCCGTATTCACAGGCCTAGTTCAGCCATGGTTGGGATCTTATCCGATGTGAGAATCAGATTAACACACTTCTTACCAAGACCTTGGCTTCGTGTGCTCGGAGTAGTGGTGATCATACACCTCTGTATTCCGAGTTTGGAATGAATCAGTCTCATAGCCTCTGCAACTTTGTCGTTGCCAGCCATGATGAACTTTCTTCCTTCTTCTGTACTCATATCGTATATTTCCTTCAAGTCGTTGATCATTTCTTCGGCAAGATGATCTGAAACCAGCAGAGTCGTAGGACCCGCTGTTTCGATCTTGTTAAGTAGCCATAGCAGAACTTCATGTTCTGCGACATTAGAAATAGGCAACAAAGACAGCTCTTCAGCACGCTTTGCTTCCATCTCCTTCTTGGCTCTGTTCTTAACCGCAATGTATTCGGAGTCGATTCCTTCAGGTGGATTCTGCTCACTCTCTGTCAGCTTTCGCTCCGGACAGTTCATAGAATGTGCCGCCATACTAAACCGATTCTTGAACTCCTTACCACACCATGCGCATACATTGTTTGGTCTAGGAGTCAACTTCTCAGGTTGCTCTGGTTTTGTTTCCACTGAGTCGATTTCATCTTCTCTTATTACGGAGACACCTTTAGTCCCCATAAGTTCATTGAGTTCCTCCCAAGTGAGATCAACATCTTCAATGATTATTTTTACTCTCATCTAAGGCCTCATCCATAGGATGGGTCATTAATTGGATTAGATCGTTTTAGATCTTCGTGCTGTAGTCTTCTGAGTTCTTCGACATTAACCTCGGTCTCAACAGCAATACCAAAGTGTGCGATCTTCTTAACACGAGGTGTCAAGATCTGTGTCACATGCTCTAGTGGTATATTCTTCTCTGTTGCTTCCTTTCCTAGGTCATAAAATGCATTCATCATCATGTTAGCAATGAAATCTTTCAATCTGTCTTTCATTTCTGAAAAGAGTTCTTTTGCTTTATCATAAGCCTCATCCCCAGAGATTCCCTCTGTGGCATATAGCCTTTTCATGATAACAGTTCCTAATGCTTCCTTCATAGCGGGGTTCTCGACAACTTCCTTTACGAAGTCGATCTCCCCTAACTCAAGCTTGCGGAAAAAGTCATCTTTATCCGCTCCAGCCCTTTCTAAGTTCTCGATCACAATTTGTAGTATTCCGTCCATTTCTTCAGCTACCTCTTCAGGCATATTCTGTAGTTGCCTTCGCCTAATCATAGGCAAGAAAGCTTCACTTTCACCCTCCTTCATTTCACGAATCTGCCTAGCATACAGCAATACTGTACACATTTCAGCCATCGCAAAGAAGTCATCTTCTTGGTAGTTTTTCTTTGGCTTATCCCTTACAAACATTATCTCATCCTCTTCTAAAATTGCATCTCTCGTGCTTAGTCAAAGCTACGGGTACCGATCATGTGCGTTTCCGCTTCGACACTATCGCCTAGGTCATTAGCTTGTCGCATCATACCATTTTCAACGAATTGTCTCATTGTCTCGATTTCCGTCTTCTTCGTCTTGCTGGTTGGGATTACCAGCGAGAACACTTCTTGCAGATCTTCCATAGTCATGTCTCTGTCCTCATCAAAGGCAATTGACATAGCTTCTTCGATCGAATCTTCAATGTTTCGACCGCTGAAGTCCTTGGTAGCTCTTACAAGCTCTCCAATATCGAACTTCTCGACGCTCTGCTTTCGCAGTCCTAGGTGAATACCGATGATCTGCTCACGCTCAGAGGCGCTTGGCAGGTCAATGAAAAATCGGCCTTCAAATCGATCAACCAACTCTGGGGCGAACTTCTCCATGTTATTTGCCGTAAAGACAAAGAATACACCGGAGTCGTCTTCCTGCATAAATGACAGGAACTGTCCCAGAACAGCATCGTGTGCACCACCGTCATGGACACCTTCTGACTTGCCGAGTAGCTTTTCCGCTTCGTCAACGAAAACGATAATCGGAGCTGCTGCTCTTGCGGTAGTCAGTAGGCGCTGAACCTTTGCTTCTGATTCACCGACAAGAGATCCCTTCAGATCAGTTGCCTGCACAGTAAGCAGATTCATTCCCCATTCATTGGCCAGTGCCTTAGAGATAGCAGACTTTCCACAACCGGGAACACCGGCCATGAGCAGTCCTCTTGGATACCTTGGGAATCCATAGTCTCTAGCTGCCTTGGTAAATCTCTTTCGTAGTCTTGTAGCCCAGCTCTTAAGTGGGTCAAGACCGCCGATAATCTCGAATCCTGTTCGGGGTCGAGTCATCTGGAAGCCAGCTTGTTGTACTAGCTTCTTCTTTTCACCGAGAATGTAGTCCATGTCCCATGTATGTTCAGTAATCAGGGACATACAGATAACATTCTGCATCTGCATTCGAGTCAGGCCTGCTGTAGCATCGGCGACTGACTCTAGTTCATCGGTTCCTAGTTCTCCCAACTTCCATCGGGAGTCTGATGATAGGTCATCATGCATCTTCCTTAGAATCTGCAATCTCTCGCTTTTACCGGGCATATCAAAGTCCATTTGATAGACATGTTGATTTAGCTCGATTGGAATCGTTTCCGAATCCCATTTCTCTGGAGATAGCATAACGACAGTCTTGTGCTGTCCGAGTGCTGTAATCTCCTCAAAGAGAGATAGCTGCCGATCGACATGATCAGCGTTTGCATTTATGTAGCGATGCCAGTCACGAAGAATAAAGATCGCTCCACGACCTGCTTCCTTGCTGTCCCAGTCCGTCATGAACTCGACTGCGTAAGGTACGGTCGCACCGGGAAAGTCATCATCGGGGGAGTAGACGACGCCGGGTACCTTTGCACAACCCCAGCTTAGATTGCTGGTGCCTGCAGGGATTACCTCGACCGCCTTTTTAGTATTATTTTCACCCATCATGAAAATAGCATACTCCTCAAATCCGACAGACTCTCGCCATACGAACACTCTTCTTCTCTTCTGGTTCTTGGAACCCTGATACGAGTACTTTGCAGAATACTCCGAGACCTGCTTTATGATCTCCTCTGTTTCCGTTGTAGTAATTGCTATACAGGGTACGCTCGCTCCAACACATGCTTGTAGGTTTTTCAATAGTTCTTCATCCATTGTTAATTTCTCCTTCTGTGAACAGTCTTATGGGAATGTCAGGGGTAGTGTACAAATCTCATTCCCCGATTAACGGGTCAGGGGTCTAGTACACTGTGCACAGCGATTGCTTTTAACAGCGCTTCGCTCTCGTTTTTGGTTCGCAGCGGCTGCCAGTTTGGCAAACTCGCTGCTCTTCAGCTCACTTGTGTACCGTCACAAGTTTGTGACTGGTTTGTCTGTCTTCAAGATCAAGTCTTGGGACTAGTTGTTGGTCAACATCATGAGCTCATACAACTTTCTCTTTTATTTTCAGGTGCCCCGGGCAAGCTAAGCTTCCTTTACTGGGGCCCTTTCCTGCTGATATATTGTAGTTAGAATGTTCTTTTAGTAGTTTTTAGGGTTTAGTCGCCTGCGGTCACCAGTATCTGGAAGCTGCAGGCCTGCCTTTTATCGATGACACACTCAGTGTTCGAACACTTTCGTGTGTCTTCGTCTCTTCAGGTTGTTTTACTAATAGATTAAAGTCTTCTTTTTGCCATTTTGCCCATCCAAGTTAGTTCTGTTGTACTACTTACTTGGATCTGGTCCTACAGGCAATGTACTTTGCACGCAGGTATATTCTTAGATAGATCTTTAGAATGTTCTTTGTGTACTAATGTCTTATGTTGGGATGTCGTGACAGTACGATCGCGATGATCATCCTGCACTTATTCCACAGTTTTGGCACGGTCGTCACTCCAACTCTAGTTGGGTCACACCCAACTTCTGGTTGGACGGCGTCCGTCTCTGTAGAACCCAGACCATATTTATGTTATTAGAATAGTTTTACTCAGGAATCTATTCTGGTTGTTGACATCATCCGGATAGTTATTCCACTGGAGCGCTCGTGGCCACATGTTTCCGTGCCACTCTTCTCACAGTGATTAATTCGGTTATGTCTCTTAGAATATTCCTTTGTATCCTCTTCAATAGTCTTTTCTGGTTCTACTACTGTAGGTACCTCATTACAAAGAACTGGGTCTCAGTGAACCGTTTTTCTAAGTATTTTAGATTCTTCTTTGTTGTCATTAGTATTACTATTTCTGCTTTGAGATGCTGGGATGGGACTCGAGTATCTTCTCTTCGTCCGCTCCTCCTCACATCTTTCCAAATGCATTTAGTTAGACTTATCTTTCTTACAAGTTATGGTCTCGCAGTAGTACTTTTTACTGTAGTCACCTCAGTTGACAGCTTCTTCTTTACTAGAAGTAGCATCTTCTTCGTCGACATGCTGTCCACTGTCATTGCCATTTTCGAAACTTGTCTGACTTACATTATCATCTAGACGCGTCTCATCGGAGTTAGTTGACTGGATATCATAGTCTCTGAGAT
>MDTA01116495.1_pt1 | contig 29849 bp, 28 predicted proteins | sample 811151 | NCBI WGS metagenome assembly MDTA01 (sample SAMN05326648, study PRJNA326480) | marine metagenome | isolation source: seawater | place: Indian Ocean: South | collected 2010 | reverse complement strand
CCAATCTTTTTTATCAATAAATTTTGGATTATCTTTAGGTATCGATCCATCTAAATTAATTCTAATAATGCTTCCAGGGTGTTTTGTATGATCTTGGGCGATCATCCCTTGTCCTCTCTCTCCAGCAGTTATGTACAAATGCTTTTTTTTTATTACCAATCTAGATCCAAAATGATATCCAGAATTTATAGGGGGCTGGGCTTGAAAGATATTTTTAAAATCAAGATTTTCATTATTGAATCTCGCTCTAGCAACTGAAGTACTAGATAATCCATTTAATCTATTTTCAGAGTATGAGACAAATACAGTGCTGTCTTTGTAGATTATATCTAATAATCCTCCTTGACCATGCTCTAAAACTTTAAGATTGTGCCTTAAATCCTTAATTATTTTTTCTTTTATATTTATAAATTTTATATTTCCGGGCTTTTCAGTTACTAACAAATTTTCGCTGTCTATAAATGTCAAACTCCAAGGACTTTCAAATCCCTCGATAATTCTATCTAATTTAAAATCATCAGCGCTTAAATTTGTGAATAATAGCAAAAAAATTATAATTATTTTTTTCATTTAACTAGAATAAACATTTTATTTTTATTTGCATATTTAACACTTTGTCTTTTATTTAAGAAAATATTCAATTTATTTTTTAAAACTATTCCTTTTAATCCCGCATTTTTACACTGTTTGATAGTTTCTAAACCTATAGTTGGAAGATCAATTCTTAAATCTTGTCTTTTTTTTGGGAATTTTAAAAGTACTCCACTCGGTAATTTATTAATTCTTTTAACATTTTGTATCATTTTTTTTGTTCCTCCTCTTCCCTCTAGCGCAGCTATACTATTATTTCTACAAACCACGCCTTGAATAAATGAAAAATTTCCAGATTGATTAAGAGCTTTTTCTGCGCATCTTATATCTTTTTTATCAGAGGCATTTGGTTTAATTATTGTATAATTACCTTTAGACAAACTTATTTCAGGGGTAAATTTATTTGAACTGATAGTATAAATTTTCTCTTTTCTCAAAATATTTATAATTTGTTTCAAAATTGCTGCATCTCCTAATTTAGAGCTTTTTATAATCTTAGGCATATAATAAATCCCCTTTAAGTCTAGTTTCAAGGATTTTAGGTTCGGTTTAGCTACCCTTCCAGCAAATAAAACTTTTTTGCAATTTTTTGATTTTAATATTGAAATAATCTTTCCAAATTGACCAATTGATACTGAGTGAGAATTTTTATCTTTTTTGAAAATCTTTTTTTTTGTTAAATCTACTATTAAATATTTTTCTTTTTTTTTTTTAATATTTTTTAAAATGTATTTTGGAAAATCTGTTTCTCCAAAAATTAATCCGATCATAATCTTTTAATTTTCCGGCGAACAAATTGGTCTTTTTTTATCTTTTTCTATAAATTTAATGACTTCGCCTACAAGCTCATTATCTTTATACTCTCCATTAATTTTATTCAAATTTTCATGAAAGTTTTGAGATGAAAATATTTCTTTATATGCCTTATCTAGTCCTATAATTTTTTGATTATCATATTTGTGTCTTCTTAAACCTATTAAGTTTAATCCTTTAAGAGTATTCCGGTTCCCAGTTGATAAGCCAAAAGGAATTACATCTTTTAATACGCCAGTCATCCCCCCAATCATTGCCAGTCTTCCGATCCTTGTGAATTGTTGAACTGCTGAATTTCCTCCAATTACGACTGAGTCCTCTATAATTACATGTCCACCAAGCGGGACATTATTCGCAATAATGACATTGTTTCCTATTTTACAGTCGTGTGCTATGTGAGACGAAATCATGAATAAACAGTTATTCCCGATAATTGTTTTTGATCCTCCTCCCTCAGTACCCGGATTGATAGTTACATACTCTCTTATTAAATTATTATCTCCAATTTGGAGAGAGTTTTTCTCTCCTTTAAATTTTAAATCTTGTGGCTGGGTACCTAAACAAGCAAACGGGAAAATTTTAGTTCCCTTACCAATTGATGTATTTCCTTCAATATGTACGTTCGAAATTAATTCAACATTATCTCCTAATTCCACATTTGGACCAACATAACAGAATGGACCAATTTTAGCTTTTTGAGAAATATTCGCTTTTTTATCTATCACACTTGAACTATGTATCATTATTTTCTGTCTACTATTGTTGCTGACCACTCTGCGTCTGCCATTCTTTTTCCGTTGACTTTGGCTGTTCCTTTATACTTCCATACTCTACCATGTGATCTTATAGCCTCTATTTCTAAATGTAATTCACAATCTGGAATCACTGGATTTCGGAATCTTGCTTTATCAACTCCCATTAAAAATACTAATTTATTTTCATACTCTTTAGGATCAATACCATGTGCTGTTAAAGCTGCAGCAGCCTGACCAAATGCCTCCACAATTAGAACACCCGGCATAACAGGTTGATTTGGGAAATGGCCTTGAACATAAAAACCATCTTTTTTTACATACATTATTGCAGTTGCTGATTTGAGTGGAACTATCTTAGTCAATTTATCAATCAATAACATTGGAGGTCTATGGGGTAAAAGGCTCTCAATTTTTTTTTTATCTATTTCAGTTTCACTCATTATTATTTTATTTATGGTTTTTTAAAAAATTCTTTAAAGAAACTGCAGGATAGCCCATAACAACTTGATTGTCTTCAACATCTTTAACTACACCACTTCCTCCTCCGATTTTAACATTATTTCCAATTTTTAAATGACCTGAAATTCCAGCCTGTCCACCAATTGAAACGTTATTACCGATTTTAGAGCTTCCAGCAAAACCAACTTGTCCAGCAATCATACAATTTGAACCTATCTTAACATTGTGAGCAACATGTACTTGATTGTCTAGATATGTATTATTTCCTATTGATGTATCATCAACAGAACCTCTATCTATCGTACAGTTAGTTGCTATTTCAACATCGTTTTTAATTATAACTCTTCCAATATGAGGAAATTTAAAATTTTTTTTATTGTTAGGAATAAATCCAAAACCTTTTTGACCAATTTTACATCCGTCTTGTATCACGATTTTATCTCCTAAAATTGCATTTTTTATAATAACGCCTGAGCCTATCACACAATCTTTACCGATTCTGACTTTTTGCTCAATTATTGTATTTGATCCAATTAAAGTATTTTTACCTATTATAACATTTTTTCCAATTAAAACATTATTACCAAATTTAACAAATTTATGTTTTTTTTTATCTGGTTTTTTAAGAGATAAATCTGGAAAATCAATGTCAGCGAAAGGATAAATTTTTTTTATTGCTACGGCTAATTCAAATAAAACATTTTTAACAATCACTGGTTTTACATTTTTAGGTAAAAATTTTTTTAGTTTTTCAGTTGTGATACATGCGCTCGCTAAAGTTTTGATTGCCTCAGATTTATACTTTATTGAGTCAAAAAAGGTTAAATCATTTTTTTTAGCAGTTAAAAGAGGTTTAACTTCGTTAACAACAAAATTGAAGCTTAATTTATGTTTTGGAAATATCTTATTAATTTGGATGTTTTTTTTTAAGAAAAAACCAGATTTCATTCAATTTAGTCAAGATTTATTGATTTAAGTTTTTTGTTAAGTAAATTCATAATATCTTTAGTAATATTAAGATTCTCATCCGCTAAGAGAACTTCTTTTTTATCAATAACCATTTTAATATTTTTTTCTTTCATATAAGTGCTCAGTATTGGGTTAAGAGTTTTTAAAAGTTCATTTTTTGCTTTTTGCCTCTGTTTTGCTACTGACTCTAGAAGTGAATTCCTTTTTTTTTGTAACGAAGAAACCTTCGTTCTTAGTTCTGTAACTTTATTTTTATACTCTTCTTGAGAAAGAACTTTTTTTTGCTGAATTATCTTTTTTTCTTCATCTAAAATCTTTTTTTCTTTTTGTTGTAAATCCTTAATTCCGTTATCTAATTTGCTTTTAAGATATTTTTGAGCCTTTTTTCCAGCGTCACTTTGATTGAGGATTAATTTTAGATCAATAAAATATGGATTATCTGAAAGTGCGTAATTTGGGTTTAATAAAAAAAGAAACCCAATAACTAGAAGTTTTTTAACATTCATTTTAAAAAGTAGTTCCTAGATTAAATGAAAAACTCTCAGTTTTATCACTATCAGCTTTTGATAGGTTTTGAGAAATTACAAAAGTCATAGGTCCTAGAGGAGACAGCCAGCTTGCACTTATACCTGTTGAAGATCTTATTTTATTGCTCTCATCGATTGAACTGTCATAATCAACTCCCCATACATTACCAAAATCTAAAAATAAACTCACATCTGTATTAGAATTTTCAGGCAATAAATTTGGTAAGTTTGTTTCAAAATTTAATGCAGCTGCATAGTTTCCTCCTATATGGTCTGCTCCATCAACTGGTCCAATTCTGTTTGCCTCAAAGCCTCTCATTCTTCGAGTACTTAAACCTTTTCTTTTACTCAACCTTACATCATCATCTCCTATACCATTCACAGCTGAAAAATAAAATTTACCAGCACCTACTATATCTTCGCTAAAGGATTTATATTTACTGTAACTAATAGTATTGCCAATAAAAGATTTGTCTGCATGAAGAGGTATAGTTTGGCTAAAGCCAAAAATTGATCCACTAGTTGGCATAAACACCCTATCTCTTTTATCAAAAGTAAAACCATACCGAGACGCTAATTCAGTGAAAGCACCTTCTTGTTTCTTCAAAGTTGCAGATGCACTATCTTCAGTTTGTAAATCATCATGTGTCAAATCTAAACCTAAAGATACATCCACGTTTCTAAATTGCTCAAAAGAGGTACTTATTCCAGCTGAATAAATTGAGTTTTCAAAACCTTGATCTGGTTTATCATTTTTCTCACTAGAAATATTATAATTTAAAGAATTTCCCAAAAAATCGTAATTAGGATTTGTAAAATTTATTCCACCAGCTAAAGACTCCTCATCTACCTCTATGTCAAATGATAATATTTTACCTTCACCTAGCCAATTATTTTCTTTAATGTTAAACGCAAACGTTCCCCCACTTGTTCCAATACCTGCACCAGCACTTATTTCCCCTGTTGGTTGCTCCACTACGTTTATGTTAATAATTTTTAAATTATTTTTTGAACCATTTACTACTTCGTAATTAACGGTTTTAAATATTCTTCTTTCTTTGATTTCTGCAATAGATTTTTCTAAATTTAGCAATATAAAAGGATCCCCCTCATCTAGAATAAGTTCACCTCTGATGACATCCTCATTAGTGATATTATTTCCAGTAATGTTTATCCTTTCCACTAGATTTTTCTCACCTTCAAATACATTAAATACAATATTTATTGAGTCTCCCTCGATAACTTCCTCAACATTATGTTCAACAAACTGTAAATTATTTTCATCAATTAAAAGATCTAATTCATCTAGCAGTTTTTTTACTTTAAATGGTGAATAATAATCTCCAACATAATCTTTATATACGTCATTTAAAGGAAAAAATAATTTCTTATCAAAAACTTCATCAACATTTGTTGAAATTTTATTAATAGTATACCTTATGCCTTCATCAACAGTGTAAACAAGATTTGCATTTCCAGATTCATTTATTTCAGCAATATTCGAGCTGATTTTTACATCGTAATAACCGATCGATTTATAATAATTTCTTAGCAACCTTTTATCAAATTCTATTAAATTATTACTTAAATTTGTATTTCTTGAAATTACTTTCCAAAATTTATCCTCTTCACTCGCTATAACATCTCTTAATCTTTTTGTTCTAATACTTTTATTTCCAATAAAATTTATAGAAGAAATTTTTGTTCTTTCTCCTCTGCTAATCTCGATTAATAAATCTAAATTAGATTGATCAATCTTTTTAATTTTAGCCTCAACTTTTGCAAAATTAAAACCTAGGGATGAATATAATTGCTTTATAATATCAATATCTTTAGACAGATAAGATTTATTAAATGTTTTTCTATCACCAAGTTGAATAAGCTTTTTAATTTGTTCTACATAACCGTTGTTTTTTTCTCCAATAATTATTAATTGATTTACTACAGGATATTCTTTTACTTGAATTGTTAATATATTTTGACTAAGTTCTATTTCTACTTCTTCAAAAAAATTTGTTGAATACAAATTGCTAATTATTTTATTTACATCATTCTCTGAAATATCTTTCTTAATTTGAATATCTCCATAGACTTTTATAGTTTCATCAGAAACACGTTTATTTCCTTCAATAATAATTTTATTTATTACCTCTGAATTTGAAGAAGTGGTAAATAATACAATAAATAATGCAAAAAATATTTTTTTAATCATTAATTAATCTTTTTTAGTGTTCTTTCTCTAGCCCAGTTGTCGATAACATAAATTTCATTGATATTTTTAGGTTTTCTTATAGCATATTTTTTATAATTTCTATCATTTAGTATCTTCATAATGGTTTTGGAAATAGTCAAAAAAGGTATCTTTTTATGTAAAAATTGATCAACTAATATTTCATTAGCTGCATTTATTATAATTGGAGTTGAATGATATTCGTTTAATCTATTTTTAAGTTTTATAACTGGAAAATTTTTAACATTAGCTTTTTTAAAAAAAAGATTTTCAATTTTTCTATTTTTTTTTACATTGAAAAACTCTTTAATATTTAAATTTTGGTTAAAAATTGCATTAGCTAAAGGAATTATCATTGAAGTTTCATGATAAATAAATTTTGTTAAACCATTTTTAAATTCTATAATTGCGTGAACTAAAGAGTTCGGATGAATTATAATATCTAATTTCTCGTTAGGTATATTGAATAATTTTTGTGCCTCAATAAGTTCTAAAACTTTATTCATCATTGTGGATGAATCTACACTTATTTTTTTTCCCATTTTCCATTTTGGATGTTTCAAAGCGTCTTGCGGTTTAATCTTGGTTAATTGATTAAAATTATAATTTAGAAATGGACCTCCCGAAGCAGTTATATAAATCTTATTTATATCTTGGAGGTCGTGATTTTTGATTAGATTTAAAATTGAAAAATGTTCAGAGTCAACTGGAACGATCTCGGTTTTATTTTTTAAAGCATTTTTTTTTATTAAGTCCCATCCACAAATAATTGACTCTTTATTCGCAATCAAAATCTTTTTACAATTTTTAATCATTTTAATTGTTGGCTTCAGACCAGCTAAACCAGGTATAGCGGAAATAACAATGTCATTTTTCTTTTTAAAATTTAATAACTCATAACTATTAAGTATCTTTGTATTCTTTTTGAGGAATTTTTTTTTCACTTTTTGATAAGTAAGGTTATCGCTTATTACATAATAATCTGGTTTATACTTAAATATTTGATTGCAAATAGTTTTATAATTACGATTTGAGGACAATAAGGAAATATGAAATAATTTTTTCTTTTTATCTAAAATTTTTAATGCTGATAGACCTATGGATCCTGTAGAACCTATAATTGCTATTTTTTTTATTTTCATATTGTAATAATAACAATTAAAAATCCAATTGGTATCCCCATCAGAATTCCGTCTATTCTATCGAGAACACCTCCATGACCAGGTAAAAAATTTCCAGTATCTTTTATTTTTGCTTTTCTTTTTAGATAAGAAAAAAATAAATCTCCCAATTGACTGGCTAAGGAAGTGAAAAAGCTTGTAAGGATAATGCTTAAATTAATGTAACTAACATAATAAAAAAAGGAAGTAGAAATAATAATAATAGTAAAAATAAAAGAACCTATTGCACCAGATATTGTTTTGTTAGGACTAATTTTGGTTAATTTAGGTCCTTTAAATAACCTACCAATTATAAATCCTCCAATATCAGATCCTACGCAACCGATTAGAAGAATAAAAAGAATAACTTTTGATTTAAAAAAATTTGAAAAATAAAAAAATAGTAAGCAAAAAACACTTATATAAAGAGCAAATATCGTATTAAATAAAAAATGGTATATTTTATCTTTAAAAATTTTTTTTGTGATCGAAAAAAATTCTATTAAAGATAAAGTTCCAACTATCAAAAGAGTAAATACCAAAAAATATAAAAAATTAAATATAAAAAGAATCAATAAAATCAAAAATGTTGATGTTACTAATCTCTTTTTTGTATTTTTTTCAATCATATTGCTCCAAAATTTCTTTTCCTCTTTTTGTAATCTTTGATAATTTTAAGTAAATCTCTTTTTTTAAAATCTGGCCATAATTTTTTTAAAAAATAAAGTTCGGTATAAGCTAACTGCCACAACATGAAATTACTTAATCTTTGATGACCCCCTGTTCTTATTAAGATGTCAGGATCAGGTATTTTAAAAGAATATAAATTTTTTTCATAACTATTCACATTTACCTTTTTTTTTAATTTTTTACACGCGCGTATAATTTCTTGTCTTGAGCCATAATTGATAGCTAAATTTACTGTAACTTTTTTATTTTTCCTTGTTTGTTCAATACTTTCATTAAGAATATTTCTCAAATCTTTTGGTAAAGAATTAATTTCGCCAAATACATTAATTTTAATACCCTCAGAAATAACATTTTTAATTTCTTTTGAAAAATATCTCTTAATTAATTTAAATAAAAAATTAATTTCTTTTTTTGGACGTTTCCAGTTTTCTGCAGAAAAAACATAGAAAGTTAAAATAGGGATTTTCAATTTAATTGAGTCGCTTACTATTTTTTTTACAATTTCTACACCTTTTAGGTGGCCAAAATTTCTTCCTTTTTTTTTATTTTTTCCCCACCGACCATTGCCATCCATGATGAAAGCAATATGGTTGAGCTTGTTCATATTTGACTGATCTCTTTTTCTTTGTCAGCAAGAATTTTATCTATATTTTCAATATTTAAGTCTGTTAGTTTCTGAATACTTTTTTCAAAATTTTTATTTTCATCCTCTGATATATTTTTTTCTTTTAATTTTTTTTTTAGTTCCTCATTTGCTTCTCTTCTAATATTTCTAATTGAAATTTTACCTTTTTCACCCATATTTTTGAGAATTTTTATTAATTCTTTTCTCCTTTCCTCTGTCAAATCTGGAATTCTTAACCTTATAATCTGTCCGTCAATTTGTGGGTTTATTCCTAACTCAGATTTTTGAATAGCTGACTCAATTAATGTTATATTTGCTTTATCCCAAACTTGAATTGAAATCATTCTTGCTTCAGGTACACTTATTGTCCCCAATTGTTCTATTGGCATTAGTTGCCCATAAACATCAACTTTGATTGTATCTAACATATTTGTATTAGCTCTTCCTGTTCTTAAAGTGGAAATATCTTTTTTAAAAGATTGAATGCTTTTTTCCATTTTAGAGGAATAGTTTTTTTCTTTGAATTCACTCACTTTAAACCCCTTCACCAACTTTATATTTAATGAAGTCTAAAATCTCAATCTGTTTTTTTGAAGAATTTTCTTTTAATATTTCTTTTACTGTTTTTTTAGGATCCATAATCCACATTTGATTTAAAAGAGAGTGATCGTTTAAAAATTTATTAATTTTACCCTTGGAAATTTTTTCTACCATTTCTGGTGGTTTACCTGAATTAATGATTTCAGCTTTAATAATTTCTAATTCTTTATCTACAATTTTTTTATCAATTCCATCTTTATCAATTGCTAGTGGATTCGAAGCAGCGATGTGCATAGCTATTTTTGAACCAAGATCATCGTTTTCACCTTTAATGATTCCATCAATTTTTACTATTGAAATTATCTTTCCTATATTTTTTTCTATTGCTGAATGAACATAAAAAAAATTAAGACCTTTTTTATTATCAAAAAAATGTGCTCTTCTGATTGTGATTTTCTCACCTATCTTTGCGATTAGATTAACTAAATTATCTTTAACTGAAATCTTATTTTTCATTGTACTTAAATTCAAACTATTCAAGTCACCTTTTACGTTATAATTTAATTCAGATAATTCTTTACAAAAATTTATAAAATCTTCATTTTTAGCTACAAAATCAGTCTCACTATTTACTTCAATTATAGAAACTCCCTCATTATTTTGTTTTACAAGAACCAAACCCTCGGACGCAGTCCTGCTCATTTTTTTTGATGCTTTTGCTATTCCTTTTTTTCTAAGAAACTCTATAGATTTTTCAATATCTCCTTTAGACTCATCTAAAGCAGTTTTGCAATCTTTGAAACCAACTCCTGTTAACTCTCTTAATTTTTTTATATTATCTAGTAGATTTTTATCTGACATTTGAAGATATTATTTAAATAAAGTTTATTTTTCAGTCTCAGGTTTATTTTTTTTTACTTTTTTCTCATCTGAAGTTTGAATAAACTTTTCTGCATCTTTAATTGTACTTTTAATAAGTTCACAATATAAATTAATCGATCTACGTGCATCATCATTTCCAGGAATAGGAAAATCAATTCCAGTTGGATCTGAATTAGTATCAAGTACTGCAATAATTGGGATACCAAGTTTTTTTGCTTCTGCGACAGCCAGCGACTCTATATTAGTATCTATAATAAAAATTAAATCAGGTGTTTTCTTCATTTCAGATATTCCACCTAAAGATCTTTTTAATTTTTCTCGCTCTTTACCAAACTTTAAAATTTCTTTTTTAGTAAAACCTATATTTTCTTTTGACAATTGCTCGTCAAGTTTTTTCAATCTTTTAATTGAATTTTGTATTGTGTTCCAATTAGTTAGCATTCCGCCTAACCATCTATAATTTACATAGTATTGACCTGTGTCTTTAGCTAATTCACTTACTTGCTCTGATGCTTGTTTCTTAGTTGAAACTACAAGCAATTTTCCTCCACTAGCTATTACTTTATGAACTTGCACAAGAGCATTTTTTAAAAAATCAACTGTTTGAGTTAAATCAATAATATGTATAGAATTTTTTTCTCCAAAAATGTATTTTTTCATTTTTGGATTCCACCTTAAGGTTTTATGTCCAAGGTGCACACCTGCTTCTAATAATTGTTTTATATCTATTTTCGGTACGTTCATAATTTTCCGGTTAATCCACCACAGTAATTCCAATTATTGGACCGGTAGGGCAACACCCTTATAACTGTGTGCGAAATTAGTCATTGATATATACAATCGACTTAAAAAATCAATACTCTAAACAGTTATTTTTGTAACATATTTCTTCGATTTTAATACTTTTAGTTGTTGAAAATCGAACTTTCTATTCTTTTCTAAAGAAAAATGGGCTTTCTTATTTTTTTCTTTAATTATTAAATCTATTTTAGTATCTCCTTTAACAGATAGTAAATCTCGAATTTCCTCAAGATTAACTTCACTGTTTAATTCTATCGTTACTTTAGAGTAAGGTTTATTTAAAACTTCATCCAAGCTTAAAATTTTTCGAATATTAACTCTCTTCTTGGTATTTTCTCCTAAAACTCTGTCTTTTTGTAATGAAAGTATGAAAGACTCTGACTCTTTAAGTTTTTCTCTATTTGAAACTAATATGTCTGAAAATAAAAAAAGTTCAAATTCGCATTTTTTATCACTAAACTTAATTATAGCGTATGGCGTTCCCTTGGCGCTTTTTTTTTCTTGTATTGACATAATTGTTCCGGCAACCATACCTTCTGAGTAGCTGTTATTATAAAATTGATTATAAGGAATTATTTTGAGTTGGGAAAAGATTTCATCATATTCATTTAATGGATGGTCAGAAATGTAAAATCCCAATGATTTAAACTCTTCATTCAAAAGTTCTTTTTGTGGCCAAGGAACTGAGGGTAAAAATTCAAAATTATTAAGTATTTTTTCAGTATTTTCAAAAAGATTTGTTTGATGGTTATTTTTATCTAAATTAATATTTTTAATTTGTTGAATAATTTTGGGTATTGAATTAAAAATTTTTGCTCTATCTGTATCAAATTCATCAAAAACACCTGCTTTAGTTAATCCTTCCAATTGTAATTTATTAACATCTTTATCATTTACTCTATTTATAAAATCACCAAAAGATTTAAATTTACCTTTATTTTCTCTTTCTTTAATAATGTTTGATATCGACTCTAAGCCAACATTTTTGATCGCTCCAAGCCCATAATATATTTTACCTTCTATTGCCTTGAATTCTGCAAAGCAATTATTTATTGAAGGTTTAATAATTTCAACTTTTAATCTTTTTAATTCTTCGACAAATTCTCTAAGTTTAGAGGTATTAGTTAATTCGGTAGACATAGTTGCTGCAATAAAATCTTCCTTATAATAAGTTTTTAAATAAGCTGTTTGATAAGCAATTAATGCATATGCAGCAGCATGACTTTTATTAAATCCATATTGCGCGAAAGGCTCAATTTTTGTGAAAACAAAATTTGCAACTTCTTTCGTAATGCCATTTTTTATAGCACCATTAATAAATCTTTCTTTTTGCCTATCTAGTTCTGCTTTTTTTTTCTTACCCATTGCTCTTCTTAAAATATCTGCCTCACCAGCTGTAAATCCTGCTAAAGTTTGAGCAATTTGCATTACTTGTTCTTGATAAATAATTATTCCGTAAGTTGGTTCGAGTATATCTTTTAATGTTGGGTGTATATAATCAGGATTTTTAATTCCATTTTTACAGTCATTATAAATTGGAATGTTACTCATCGGGCCTGGACGATATAAAGCAACAAGGGCGATAATATCATCAAATCTATTTGGCTTCATTTGTTTTATCGCTTCCCTCATCCCGGCACTTTCTAACTGAAATAAACCAGTAGTTTCACCAGTTGATAAAAGAGAGAAAACTTTTTTATCATTTTGATCAATTTTACTTAAATCTAAATTAACATTTTTCGATTTAAGTCTTTTAATAGTCTTATCAATTACTGTTAAAGTCTTAAGTCCTAATAAATCAAATTTTACCAATCCAGCATTTTCAGACGAGTACATATCATACTGTGTAGAGGGTAAAATCAAGTTTGAACTATGGTCTAAGTAAAGAGGAAATTGTTCAGCTAATTTTTCGCCTGCAATCACAACTCCAGCTGCATGCGTAGCCATATTTCTGTTTAAACCCTCTAGTTTAAGAGATAATTCTAGAAGTTTTTGCACTCTAACGTCTTTTTTTATTTCTTCTTTAAATCTTGGCTCTCTGTCAATAGACTCTTGTAAAGTTAAAGGTCTTGAGGGATCAAATGGAACCATTTTACAAATTTTATCTACATGACCATAAGATAAACCTAATACTCTTCCCACATCTCTTAGAGCCATTCTCGCTTTAAGTTTACCAAAAGTGATGATGTGTGCAACTCCATCTTTATATTTTTCTTTTAAGTATTCAAAAACTTGGTCTCTTTTTTCTTCACAAAAATCTATGTCAAAATCTGGCATGGAAACTCTATCGGGGTTTAGAAATCTTTCAAAGATTAAATCATACTCTATTGGATCTAGATCTGTAATATCTAAACAGTATGCAACTAAAGAACCAGCTCCTGAACCCCTTCCAGGTCCTACCGGAATCTTATTTTTTTTTGCCCATTTGATATAGTCTGAAACTATCAAAAAATAACTGGCATAATTCATTGAGTTTATAATATTGATTTCGTGTTTTAATCTATCTGAATAAATATTATTTAAATCTTTTTTTAATTTAGATTGTTTCTTTTTCATGATGAAATTTTTTAATCTATTTTCTAGTCCATATTGAGCTTGTATTAAAAGTTCATTCTCGGGTGAGTTATTTTGTTCAGTAACAATTGATGGTAATATAGGTTTTGATTTTTTTGGCTTAAAATTGAACCTCTTGTGAAAATTATAATTGTTTTCTAAAGCCTCAGGAATGTCGGAATAAAGTGGCAATATTTCATCACTTTTTTTTAAATAATGTTGATTACTAAACTTGAATCTATTTTTATCATTTACGAAATTTTTTTCACCAATGCATGTAAGAGCATCATGAGCTTCGTACATTTCTGGGTACAAATAAAAAACCTCTTGTGAGGCTATTAAAGGAATATTATGTAATTTAGAAATTTTTAAAATATAATTTTCGAAATTTTTTTCATTTTTTTCATTATGTCTTTGAATTTCCAGATATATTCTATCTTGAAATTCAGACTTTAATAATCTTAAAAGCTCGTTTAAATATTTTATTTTATTTGATAGAAATAATTTTCCAAAAAAATCCCTGTAACTTCCTGAGAGTATAATTAAATCTCTATTATTAGATATTAAATCCTTAATTTTGCACCCTGGTGCCTCTGTTTCATTACTTTTTAAATAACTCAATGAAGAGAGTTTTGTTAAATTTTTATACCCTTCCTCAGATTGTGCATAAAGCGTAATTTTTCCTACAAGATCCTGTTCTTTAATATTTATCTGAGATCCTATAATCGGTTGAGTTCCAACTTTGGATAATTTTTCTGAAAACTCTAAAGCACCGCACAAATTAAAGCTGTCGGCAATACCAAGTGATTTGATTTTTTGCGATTTACAATACTCAGCTAATTCATCAATTTTTATAGCTCCTTCACAAATAGAATATTGCGTATGAATTTTTAGATTATTGAAATGTTTTTCTTTAACGAGCATTAACCCGTTTTATATCACCATTTGAAATAAACAACTTGTAATCAGCCCTGTTAGCAAGTTCTCTATTATGAGTTGCAAAAATAATTGTTTTTTTTTGTTTTTTAAGTTTTAAAAAAAGAGAAAAAATATCTTTTGAGGTTTTAAAATCTAAATTTCCAGTAGGCTCATCTGCTAATATTAACTTTGTTTCAGATATTAAAGCCCTTGCGATAGCTACACGTTGTTGCTCCCCGCCAGATAATTCATTTGGAAAATGATTTGATCTTTCTAATATTTTTAAATCTTTTAAAATTTTTTCTGCTTTTTTCAATGAAATTTTTCTATCAAGATTTCTTATGATTAAAGGTATCATAACGTTTTCGATTGCATTAAAATCTGTTAATAAATTATTATCTTGAAAAATAATAGATACGTTTTCTCTTCTTAATAAATCTTTCTGCCCATCAGATAAACCTTTAGTTTCATTTCCATCAATAACAATATTACCTTTAGATGGCTCATCTAATAATGCTAAAATGTGTAATAAAGATGATTTACCAGATCCAGATGGACCAACTAATGCGACTAGATCACCTTCTTTTATTTTAATATTAAAATTATCAAAAAGTGTGATTGATCCGTTAATATGATTAAAACTTTTTTTCAAATTTGAAGTTTCTATTATAATTTTATTCATATCTAAGGGCTCTAAAAGTGCTCATTTTTGAAATTCGGCTAGCTGGCAAATAAGAGGCGATAGCTGAAATAATTAAGGAAATAACAAATATTATCAAAATAGAGTTTAAATTAATTTCACTAGGTAATTTCTCTAAAAAATAAATATCAGAAGGAAAAATTTCAAAATTAAAAAAAGCCGATAAAAAAATTCTTATTTTTTCAATATTTATAGAAAAAAATATTCCTAAAATTATTCCGCTTAACGTAGCAAAAAAACCAATTGTGAAACCTGTTAGAAAAAATGTTTTTTTTATTGATTGATTACTTAAACCTAATGTTTTTAGAATGGCAATTTCTTTAGTTTTATTTTTAATTAAAATTGTTAATCCAGATATTATATTAAAGGCAGCAACAACAACTATAAGTGAAAGTATAATAAACATTACATTTCTCTCAACTTTAAGAGCGCTAAAAAATGATTTATTCAAGTCCGACCAAGTGTAAATGAAATAGTTTTGATTTAATTTTTGTATTTTATTTTTGTAAGAATTTGCATTTAAGGGGTCTTTTAAATAAATTTCTATGTTTTGATCTTTCGTTTCTTTATCAAATATAGAAAGAGCATCTTGAATATTTAAAAAAACAATATTTTGATCAAACTCCATAAAACCAGTATTAAAAATGCCTGCAACATTATAATTTTCCTGTTTTGGTAAACTTCCTAATGGAGTAGCTACAAAAGCTGATGACATTAAATTTAGGTTATCTCCCACTTTTAAACCTAAATTAAAAGCTAATTCCGAGCCAATATAAACACTATTCGAATTAAAATTTTTTAAATCATTATTAGATGTAAACTTTTTAAAAAATTCAATATTATTTTGCTCATTTTTATCAATACCTTTAAAAATAACTCCTTTTGCGCTATCATTGCTCATTATTATACCTTCTCCTGAAAAAGACTTACTCAAACTAATATCTTTAAAACTTTTTTTTATCATTGAAATAAAGTTTTCATCAATTTTAAAGCTATTAGGTTCTACTACTATATGCGGATTAAGGCCTAAAATTTTTTTAGTTAAATCAGTTTTAAACCCATTCATTACCGACATAACTATAATCAGAACTGCTACACCAAGCATTATTCCAAAAAAAGAAAAAATAGATATAATTTTTAAAAAACCCTCTTTTTTTTTAGGTCTTAAGTTTCTTAAGGAAATAAGTCTCTCGGCTTGATTAAACAATTTATTTAGCTTTTAATTTAAATTTAATTTTTTCAATACTCAATAATTCACTTTCAGAGTTTATCTCTTTAAACTCTAAGTTTGCACCTTCAGATTTTGAACCAATAATTATTTGGTATGGGATGCCTATTAAGTCATGTTTTTTAAATTTGGTTGACATATTTTCATCAACATCGTCTAACAATACGTCAATATTTTGTTTTTTAAGTTCTAGATAAATTTTTTCAGCTTTTTTCAAGTTTTCTTGGTTATTTTTACTTAAACTCGGTATTATTACAACATCAAATGGAGAGATTGATTTTGGCCATTTCATTACATCGTTATTGTAATTAGCTTCAATAGTTGCACCTACTAATCTAGAAACACCAATGCCATACGAACCCATTTTAACTGATATTTTTTTTCCAGTTTTATCATCAATTAAACAATTCATTGGTTTTGAATATTTATCGCTGAAGTAAAAAATATGACCAACCTCAATTCCTTTTGTTACCATTTGATTATCTTTTTTAACAAGTTTATTGAAAATATCTTTATTATATTTGTCATCAGTGACTGCATAAATATTTGAAAATTCTTCTCGCATTTTTTGTAAGGAATTATCGTCAAATTTATATTTATTAAGATCAACCTCAAGAATCTTTTTATCGGCATATATTTTACTTTCACCCGTTTCAGCTAATATTACGAATTCATGTGATAAATCCCCCCCAATAGGCCCTGTGTCAGCAGCCATCGGTATAGCTTTTAATCCCAACCTGTTAAAAGTCTTTAAATAAGAGAAGAACATTTTATTGTAAGATTTTTTTGCATCCTCATCTGATACGTCAAATGAGTATGCATCTTTCATGTAAAATTCTTTACACCTCATTACCCCAAATCTTGGTCTTATCTCATCTCTAAATTTCCACTGAATATGATAAAGAAGTTGGGGAAGGGTTTTATAGGATTTAACGCTAGTTCTAAAAACGTCAGTAATTAATTCTTCATTTGTAGGTCCATAAAGCATTTCTCTGCCTTGACGATCTTTTATTCTTAACATTTCCTCGCCATAATCTTCATATCTTCCACTTTCTTTCCATATTTCAGATGATTGTATAGTTGGCATTAACATTTCTTGGGCTCCAATATTATTCTGCTCTTCTCTAACTATTTGCTCAATTTTTTTCATAACTTTAAACCCCATAGGTAACCATGAATATATTCCTGCCGAAGATTGTTTTATCATGCCAGTTCTTAGCATTAATTGATGGGATTTTATCTTTGCCTCTGTTGGAAGATCTTTAATTATAGGAACAAATAATTTCGAAAGATACATTACTTTAAAAATTCTCTTAAGTTTAATAAATCTATTTTAACTAAATAATATATAACTACAAAAATTATAGAAGTAATAATAGTAGTAATTAAAAATTTTTTGGCAATATTAGGATTTTTTGGAGCCCCAGGATCTATTCCCTCTAGTTTTTCATGAAAAACTTCTTTGTTTGACTTAATTCCGACAGGCAGTAGTGAAAAAAATATTATCCACCATATCATTACATAAACAATTATAGATCCAGTTATTCCCATTAAATTCTTGCAATATTTATATTTGTAAAAGGTTTTTTACCAGTTTTTTCCCTTACAATCCTTCTACAATTTTGTTTAATAGTTTCTATTAAATTTTGTTGCTGTTTTTTGCTATCCATAGAAAAAGTTCTACAAATACTTAAAATCTCGTCTTCCATATCAAAAATTATTGAGTCTTCATTCTCATTCTCAGGTATTCCTTTGAATGATATAACTGGTTTTTTTATGATACCACTATTTGATACTATTAAAGTTATTTCTAAATAACCATTTACAGAAAGATTTTTTCTTTCTTTAATAGACTGAGAGTCTGTTTCAACATTTATATTTCCATCTAAGTAAATTTTTCCATATGGAGCTTTATCTATAATTTGTGGCTTTTCACAGGGTAAAATTTTTATGATATCACCATTTTCAATCAATAAAGTATTTGGAATTTGCATTTCTTTTGCAAATGATACATGCTCAGCCATGTGTCTATGTTCGCCATGAACAGGGATAACACATTTTGGTTTTACCCAGTTGTACATATCTTTAAGATCATCTCTGTTTGGATGCCCTGAAACATGAACAAATGCATTTTCTTCACTAATCATTTCCATTTTATTTTTTACAATTAAATTTTGTAAAAAGTATAATTTTTTTTCATTTCCAGGTATAATTTTAGACGAAAATATTACACAATCATCTTTCTCTAAATAAACATCTGGGTGAATTCCGTTTATAATTCTATTCATAGCGCCCATAGGTTCGCCCTGACTGCCAGTAGCTAAGTATAAAATTTTGTTTTTTGAAACCTTTTTTGCATCCCTGGGCTCTATCGGTTCGATAAGGCCTTGAAGATAGCCACACTTTCTCGCTGCTTTATAAATTCTTTGCATTGAGCGTCCAACTAAGCAAATATTTCTTCCTGTTTTTTTCGCACAATAAAAAATAGACTCCATTCTTGCAACATTAGAGGCAAAAGAAGTTACTAAAATTCTATTAGTTTTTAATTCCATAATTCTTAAAAGATTATCTCTTACATCTGACTCCGATCCAGCTCTTCCTGGACTAAAAATATTTGTAGAGTCACAAATCATTGCAGATACTCCATTACTTCCGATGGACTTTAATTTTTTTTCATCTATTTGGCCGCCAATTAACGGATTTGAATCAATTTTCCAATCTCCAGTATGCAAAACAGTTCCTAAAGGTGTTTTTATGCTCAAACCATTAGGTTCTAGAATTGAATGAGTTAAAGTAACAAAATCTATTTCGAAGTCGCCTAGATTAATTTTGCTATTGAGTTGAACAACTTTCAAGTAAGAGGAAATATCTATTTTTTTTTCTTTAAATTTTTCTAGAATTAAAGCTGCTGTAAAAGGAGTTGCATAAATCTTACATTTTAATTGAGGCCAAATATGCGCTACAGCTCCGATGTGATCTTCATGAGCGTGCGTTAAGACAATACCAAGTAGATCATCCTTTTTGTCAATTATGAATCCAGCATCTGGCATTATTAAATCTACACCGGGGACTGAATCATCGGCAAAAGAAACTCCCATATCAACGATAATCCATTTTTGATTTTCCTCTTTACCGTAAGCATATAAATTCATATTTCCTCCTATTTCTCCTGATCCACCTAAAGGACAAAATATTAATTGTTCTTTGCTCATATTAATTCCTCATAAACTCTTGCAATCCCCTTAATAGTAACATCCTGATCTACTAAACTTTTCTTGGTTATCAACTTTTTAAAAAAATTAGCATAGCCGCCTGTAAGTATTATCTTATAGTTCATTTTCCATTTTAAAGTAATTTTGTTTACTATATTATTTATTAGTCCCTCGTAGCCCCATATAAAACCTGCATTTAATGCTTCTTTAGTATTTTTCCCATAAGCTTTCTTAGTATTTTTAAGAATAAATGTTGGAAGCAAAGCTGTGGAACTAATTAAATTCATCATTGATAATTTTACACCAGGTGCAATAACACCTCCCTCGTATACTCCATTTTTAATAATGTCAAAAGTTGTAGCTGTTCCAAAATCAATTATTAAACAGTTTTTAAACTTTTTAGCCCCAATAGTATTAACTATTCTATCAGAACCTAATTGATTTATTTTTTTAATATTAATTTTTATTATTTTTTTTATATCTAAATCTTTAATTTCAATTATTTTAAATTTTGAATTTTTAAAAGCTTTTCTTATATTTCTCAACCCTGAAGGGACGACAGATGAAAATAAAATTTTGTTATTTATTTTTTTATTTAAAAAACTCCTTATTTTTGTCTTAAAATTTTTTTTATAAATTTTATTTGTATTAAAGATAATTGATTTTTTAATTAAGAACTTATTATTTAAAAGACAAATTCTTGTAGAGGTGTTTCCAATATCGCCAACAATGTAGTTCATTTTATTTAATTATATCTTTTTTTAAGTTCTAAGAATGTTAATTTTTTAGTCTCATTTAAAAGTTTTTCATATCTTTTTATAATATTTTTTAAAATTATATTATTATTAATTCTTTTATTTGTAATATTTTTTAATGAAGTCGATAAAAAATCTTCGTTATTTGGAGAAAAATTTGTATTTAAGCCTATCCCTATAATTAAAAAATTTTTATTATTGAAATTGATTATTTCTTGCAATATTCCACAAAACTTTTTTTTATTATAGATTAAATCATTTGGCCATTTTATTGAAATTTTTTTTGGGGTAAATTTTGATATCACTTTTCTTAAAACTAATGCATTAATAATATTAAATTGTTTAAAATTCAATCTACTTTGATCAATTTCAAAATAAATTGATAAAAATAAATTTCCTTTCAATGAAATCCATTTTTTACCCATGGTACCTCTCCCCTTAGTTTGTTTTTTAGAAATAATAAGCGCTGGATTAATTTTTTTTGCTTTAATAAGTTTAATGGCAATATCATTTGTGCTGTTTACGGTTTTAAATCTAATTACTTTGATTTTCATTAACTGATAAACAAGGTATCAACTATATTATTAAAAATTGAGGGATATAAAAAGAAAGTTGTTAAAATCAAACAACTTATAAAAATTGAAATTTGTGCTGTTTTATTTTTTGCAGGATCAAATGTAATAATACTATCATCAAAGTAAATAGTTTTGATTATTTTCAAATAATAAAAAGCTGACATTACAGTTGTTAATAGTCCGATAATTGCTAGTGCATACATTTTTTGTTCCAACACAGCGACAAATATATAAAACTTTGCAAAAAATCCTCCTAATGGAGGAACCCCTGCCAATGAAAATAAAATTATCAAAAATGAAATCGACAAAATTGGATGTTTTTTAGAAATTCCAGATAAATCGGAAATGTTTTCTTTATATTGTCCATCTTTTTTTAATAAATAAAGACATGAAAAAGCTCCAATGTTCATTATTACATAAATTGAAATATAAACAATCGCGCTTTGGTAGCCGGAGATAACTCCAGTTGATACTCCTGCTAAAGCATAACCAATATGGCCGATTGAACTATAGGCAAGAAGTCTTTTTAGGTTTTTTTGAGTCATCGCTGCAACTGCACCTAAAATCATTGATGCAATAGAAATAAAAATAATAATCGTTTGCCATTCCAACAAAATATTTGAAAAAGGTATGAACATAAATTTAATTAGTAAAGCTAACCCGGCAACTTTTGGTACTACAGCAAAATAACTTGTTATTGAAGTTGGCGCACCTTCATAAACATCTGGTGTCCACATATGAAATGGCACAGCAGAGATTTTAAATGCAAGTCCGACTAATATGAATACCATCGCAAAGACAGCACCAGTATTACTTTTGACTAATTGATCAGCTATTAAATCGAAATTTGTTGATCCAGTAAATCCATAAAGCAATGAACATCCGTATAACAACAATCCAGAAGATAAGGCACTTAAAACAAAATATTTTATTCCAGACTCTGTTGACCTTAAATTGTCCCTATCAATTGATGCCAAAATATAAAGTGAGAGAGACTGTAATTCGAGACCCAAGTAAAAAAGTATTAAATCATTAGAGCTTAACATGAAAAACATACCGAGTATTGATAATAGAATAATTATTGGGTACTCGAATTTATCCAATTTATTATCTATAATAAATTTTTTGGAAGAATTAAGAACAAATAATGATGATAAAAGTATCAATATTTTAAAATAATTTGAAAATGCGTCTCTAGTAAAACTGTCTAAAAATATTTTTACCTCATTATTTGGGTTGTTTAAAATTAGCAATATTGTTGTTACAATAATAAATGAGGTTAGATTGAAAATAATGTGAAAGCTTTTTTTTATAAATACACCTAACATAAGAATAGAAAAAATTGATAAAGATAGAAAAATTTCAGGAAGCATAATGTTTAAATTAGAAATCATATCTATTTTGTAGTTAAAGCAATTTGATAATTATTAATTAAACTATTTACTGAGACACTAAAAGTTTCCATTAATGGAACAGGATAAAATCCAAAAAAAATTACAAAAAAAGCTAATGTTGCTAACATTACAAACTCAGACTTATTAACGTCGCTTAAACCTTTTATTTCAGAATTACTCGTGATGCCAAAAATTACTCTTTTAGTGAGCCAAAGCATATAAGCAGCTCCTAAAATTACTCCAAAAGTTGCTAACATTGCAGCTAAATAACTTTTTTGGAAAGCACCTGTTAAAACAAGAAATTCACCTAGAAAACCCGAAGTCCCCGGCAAACCTAACGCGGCTAGAGCAAAAACTATAAATAGAAAAGAATATTTTGGTAAATAATTAACCAATCCTCCATAAGTGCTAATCATTCTAGAATGTAATCTGTCATATACTACTCCTACGCATAAGAAAAGTGCAGCAGATATAAGACCATGGCTGATCATTTGATATATACCTCCTTCAATTCCTTGTTTTGTAAGAGTAAAAATTCCCAAAGTTACGTAGCCCATGTGAGCTACTGATGAGTAAGCGATTAATTTTTTCATGTCGTCCTGCATCAATGCCACTAAAGATGTATAAATAATTGCAATTATGCTTAGAACATAAATCATAGGTGTAAAAAATTCTGATGCAATCGGGAACATAGGAATAGAAAATCTCAAAAAACCATATCCAGCCATTTTCAATAAAATTGCAGCCAATATAACTGAACCTGCGGTTGGAGCTTCAACATGAGCATCGGGTAGCCAAGTGTGCACAGGCCACATTGGCATTTTAACAGCAAAAGAGCTTAAAAATGCAAGCCATAATAAATTTTGATATTCTCTAGGAATTTTAATTTCATAGATTTGAGTTATATCAGTTGTTCCTGTTAACCAATAAATGACTATGATGGCTACTAACATCAAAACTGAACCAAGTAGAGTAAATAAAAAAAATTTAAATGCTGAATAAACTCTTTTTGGCCCGCCCCAAACGCCAATAATTAAAAACATTGGAATTAAACCAGCTTCAAAAAATAAGTAAAAAATTACAAGATCTAATGAGCAAAATACGCCAATCATGAAAGTTTCTAAAACCAAAATCGCAATTAGAAACTCTTTAACTCTTATTTTAACACTATTAATACACGAAATTATACATATAGGAGTTATAAATGTAGTCAAAACAATAAATAATATTGATATTCCATCAACACCTAATTTAAATTTTATAAAATTATTTATCCAAGATTTTTCCTCTACAAATTGAAAAGCTGCTGAATTTATATCTAAGGAATACCATAAAAATAATGAGAGTAGAAAGGTAGTTAAACTACTAAATAACGAAATATAAATTGCACTAAAATTACTTCCTCTATCTTTAGATAAAAAAATAAAAAGAGAACTTATTAAAGGTAAAAAAATTAATGTCGATAATATTGGAAAATTCATCTTTTATTTTAATATTAAATAAGTTAATAAAATTGAGAGTCCTAGAAGCATTACAAAAGCGTAATCATAGATAAATCCTGTTTGTAAACGAACTGTTTTGTTTGAAATGATTTTTATTAATTTTGAGATTCCATCAGGACCAAATCTATCAATTACAGCTATGTCCCCTTTTTTCCAAAAAAATGAACCAATTTTTTTTGCTGAATTAACAAATAATTTTTCATAAAGTTCGTCAATGTACCACTTATTCAATAAAAAATCATAAAGTGGCTTATTTGTGTTTTTAAAATTTTCAAGTATTTTTGGTTTTAGAACATAAAAGTAATATGAAATCGGAATAGATATTAGAACTAAAATAGGTGTAATTAGTAAAAACCAAATTGGTATCGTATTATGTTTTATCTCTTTCAAGAAAAATATTGATGTTTGCCAAAATTCATTACTATGATGTCCAATAAAAGTATTTTTAAAAAGATATCCTGAAAAAATTGCACCAATACATAGAAACATTAAAGGTACTAACATTATTAAGGGTGACTCATGTGTTTCGCTTATTTGAAATTTCTTGTTGCTATATTGACCGTGGAATGTTTTAAAAAATAGTCTCCAAGAGTATACAGAGGTTAAAAAAGCTGTTAAAATCCCAATTGTCGCTGCATAATTACCTAAAGTTGAATTTCTAAGATAAGCAAACTCAATTATAGCATCTTTAGAGTAAAAACCTGAAAGAAAAGGAAATCCTGTTAAAGCTAGAGTGCCAATCAACATAAAGGTATAGGTGTAAGGCAATTTTTTTGCTACGCCTCCCATGTTTCTTATATCTTGTTCATCTTTGAAAGCATGAATTACAGATCCAGCACCTAAAAAAAGTAGTGCCTTAAAAAAGGCGTGTGTGAATAAGTGAAACATTGCTACATGATACGCTCCAACGCCTGCTGCAAAAAACATGTACCCTAGTTGACTACATGTAGAATAGGCAACTATTTTTTTTATATCATTTTGAACTAATGCAACAGAAGCAGCAAATATAGCTGTAAGCATTCCAATAATCGTAACTAAATTCAATGCAACTTGTGAATATTCAAATATTGGAGAACATCTCACAACTAAAAAAATGCCTGCTGTAACCATTGTAGCTGCGTGAATTAAAGCAGATACTGGTGTAGGGCCCTCCATTGCATCAGGAAGCCAGGTATGAAGTAAAAATTGTGCAGATTTCCCCATTGCACCAATAAATAAAAATATACATATTAAGGTTATTAAATTAATTTCAAAACCAAAAAAGTTAATTTGTTTTTCTGCGTAAAGTGATGCACCTTTAAAAACTTCTTCAAAACTTATTGTGCCAAAAAAGAAAAAAATTAAAAATATTCCTATTGCTAGACCAAAATCTCCGATTCTATTTACTATAAAAGCTTTAATCGCAGCATTATTTGCTGTTTCTTTTTTATACCAAAAACCAATTAGTAAATAAGAACACAATCCTACTCCCTCCCATCCAAAAAAAAGTTGTAAAAAATTATCGGATACTACTAAGGCTAACATTGAAAAAGTGAAAAGTGATAAATAAGACATAAATCTTGGCTTATGAGGATCTTGACTCATGTAGCCTATAGAATAAATATGCACTAGCGCAGATACTATAGTAACTACTACCAACATAACTGAACTTAATGGATCAATATTGATAGACCAATTTGCGGAAAACCCCCCAGAAGTAATCCATTTAAATATTATATAGTTTCCATAAACATCATATTGAATTCCATTCCAAAATACTAATATTGAGAGTATTGCTGATAAAATTACAAAAAAACTTGTTGTAATTTCTGAAAAATACTTTGTAGATGATCTGCCTAAATACCCAATCACTGAACCAATTAAAGGTAAAAATAAAATTGCGTATTCCATTTATCCTTTCATACCGTGAATATCCTCTACCCTTATTGATCCTCTGTTGCGGTAATATACTACTATTATTGCAAGGCCAATTGCTGCTTCAGCTGCCGCCACAGTCAAAATAAGCATAGTAAAAATTTGGCCAATTATGTCACCAGTAAAAATAGAAAAAGAAATTAAATTAATATTTACTGCTAATAAAATAAGCTCTATTGACATTAAAATTACTATTACATTTTTTCTATTTAAAAATATTCCAATCACCCCTAAGAAAAAAATTATAGCTCCCAATGATAAATAATGACCCAGACCAATCTCAATCATCTATTTTTACTCCTTGATTTGATTTGACTTCTTTGAGTTCGACCGCATTAGATGGGTTTCTTGTAATTTGGTTAATATAACTTTGTTTTTTCACACCCACCCTTTCCCTAAAAGTCAAAAGGATAGCGCCAATCATTGCTAATAGAAGCACTATTCCAGCTAATTGAAAATATAAGATATAGTCAGTATACATAACTAAACCTAATTGATGAGTATTTGAAACATTAGATAGTTCTAGTGAACTACTTGACATTAAATTTTCCTTATATCTCCAACCACCTACTACTACAAGTAACTCTAATAAAATTAGCACACTTACTATCAAGCCTGTAGGTATGTGAGTAGATTTTCTTCCAATAAACCACGATTGTTTTTGCTCTGCTACATTAAGCATCATAACAACAAATAAAAATAATACTGCAACTGCTCCTACATATACAATTAGTAGTATCATGCCTAAAAATTCAGCCCCTACCATTATAAACAAACAACCGACTGAAATAAAATCAAGTATTAAAAAAAAAACTGAGTTAATCGTACTTCTTGATGTTATTACCATTAAAGATGAAAATATTGCAATTATTGAAAAAAAATAAAAAAAAATTGAATGAGCGATCATCTATCTGTAAGGTTTATCCAACTTTATATTTTTTGATAAAACTGACTCCCATCTATCTCCATTATCTAAAAGCTTTTCTTTATTATAATAAAGCTCTTCTCTAGTTTCTGTTGCAAATTCAAAATTCGGACCTTGCACAATGGCATCAACTGGACAAGACTCTTGACATAATCCGCAGTAAATACACTTTAGCATATCAATATCGTATCGAGTTGTTTTTCTGCTTCCATCTGATCTTTCTGTTGACTCAATTGTGATCGCTTGTGCAGGACAAACAGCTTCACATAATTTACAAGCTATGCATCGCTCTTCACCATTGGGATATCTTCTAAGTGCATGCTCTCCTCTCATTCGAGGGCTTATTGGTCCTTTTTCGAAAGGATAATTAATAGTTTTAGAACTTTTAAATAATTCTTTTATTGCCATATAAAGTCCTGAAACAAATTCTACTAAAAATATAGTTTTGAATAACCTGCTCAAACTCATTAAAAATTCACCTTTGGTAATTTATCAAAATAAAATAAGAAACTTGATGTTAAAACAAGATATATCAAAGAAAATGGCAAGAAAATTTTCCAACCCAATCTCATAAGTTGATCATATCTGTATCTTGGAACAATCGCTTTAATAAGAGCGAATAATAAAAATAAAAATAAAATTTTAAGTATCATCCAAATTGGAGCAGGAATAATATTTAACGGATAAATATCTATAATTGGTAACCAACCGCCTAGAAAAAGTATTGAACCCATTGCACACATCAAAAGAATGTTGGCGTATTCTCCAAGCCAGAACATTGCATACATCATTCCTGAATATTCAGTTTGATATCCAGCAACTAATTCTGCTTCAGCTTCTGGTAAATCAAATGGTGGTCTGTTAGTTTCTGCAAGTGCTGAAATGAAAAAAATTACAAACATTGGAAAAAGTGGAATTACATACCACATTTCTTTTTGTGCGATAACGATATCATTTAAGTTTAGAGAACCGACACACAAAAGAACATTAATTATAATTATCCCGATAGAAACTTCATATGATACCATTTGTGCAGCAGACCTTATCGCACCTAAAAATGGATATTTTGAATTTGAGGCCCATCCTCCCATAATTATTCCGTAAACTCCAAGTGAAGAGACAGCGAATAAATATAAAATACCAACATTTATATCTGATAGGACAATATCCTCACTCATTGGAATTACCGCCCACGCTACTAATGCCAGAGTCATTGTTACAATAGGAGCGAGTATGAAAACTACTTTATTAGCACTAGCTGGAATAATGATTTCTTTAAAAATATATTTTAAAGCATCAGCTAAAGTTTGAAAAAGTCCAAAAGGACCAACAACATTAGGACCTCTTCTTTTTTGTACTAAACCCCACACTCTTCTATCTAACCAAACTATCATTGCAACTGAGACAAGAATAGGAACTATTAAAAAAACAATTTTATAAATTTCTTGTACTAAAATTTGTAAATATTCAATCATATGTTTTCCGTTCCTGTTTTTTTTGTATTTAGTTTAATCTGTCGACAATCACTCATTGTTTTAGAAGCTCTTGAAATGGAATTAGTATAGAAATAATCTAGTTCTTTAATCTGCACCTCTTCACTTTCAAAACTAGGAGAAGTATCTTTGATTTCAGTATCTTTATAACTTGGTAATAAATTTAAGTCTGTAAAATTTGGTATTGAACTTAAAACTTCTTTTCTTAATAAATCAAAATTTGATATGTTCTCTTTTTTATCAAGCTTCTTTAATATTAAGTTAAATATTCTCCAATCCTCTAAAGCTTCTCCTATGGGGTAGGAAGCTTTCTTGGATTCCTGTACTCTTCCCTCGAGATTTTCGTAAAGTCCGTTTTGTTCTGTAAAAGCTGCGCTGGGAAGAACCAAATCAGCAATTTGAGCTCCCTTGTCTCCGTGGCTTCCTTGATAAACAATAAATTCATCATTTTTTTTTATTTCTAAATTATCAGAACCTAATAAGTACAAAAATTTAAATTTATTATTTTCTAATTTTTCAAAAAAAGAATTTTTTTCTATATCCTCTTTGGATAAGATATTTAAATCTATTAAACCTACTGTAGAGGCGTTTTGAGGTAAGAAGTTTAAAGCATTCCATTCTTCATTTATAAATTTGTTTTTTTTCAAAAAGTTTTTTAATTTTTCAAAAATATACTTACCGCTTCTTAATTCTAAAGCTGATTCACCAATTATTATTATTGGTTTTTTTGATGTTAATAATCTTTTTGCAAACTCTCCCTCTCCATTTACAATCTTCTTTACGTCATCAGTTTTACTGCCAATAATAGTATAGTCATAGGTGAGGTTTCCAGGGTCACCTATTGAAAAAACTGGAGTATTTTTAACAAATGCTTTTCTAATTCTTGCATTTAAAATAGTAGCTTCATGTCTTGGATTAGTTCCAATTAAAAGAATGAGATCAGATTCCTCAATACCTTTAATTGATGAATTAAATACATAGTTACTTTTTTCTGTTGAATCTATAAAAATTTTTCTTTCTCTAAATTCTAAATTAGTGCTTTTTAAAATTTCAAAAAATTTTTTAAAACTTAAAGCATTTTCTAAATTAACCATATCTCCAATATGGCCGCCTATCTCATCAGGTTTTACAGATTTAATTTTATTCACTAATAAGGAAATAGCTTCATCCCAAGAAGACTTTTTAAGTTTATTATCTTTTTTAATATAAGGAACATCTAGCCTCTGTTTTAACAATCCATCGCATGAATATCTTGTTTTATCCGAAATCCATTCCTCATTAATGTCATTATTAAGCCTCGGTAATATTCTCTTTACTTCCCAATTATATGTATCAACTCTAATGTTTGATCCCACAGCATCCATAACATCTATGCTTTCAGTTTTTTTAAGTTCCCAGGGTCTAGCTTCGAATGCATAAGGTTTGGAAGTAAGAGCACCAACTGGGCATAAATCTATAACGTTAGCTGAAAGCTCTCATTCCATGGCTTTTTCTAAATAAGTGGTAATCTCCATATTTTCTCCTCTACCTATAGCTCCAATTTCAGGAACGCCAGCGACTTCGGTAGCAAATCTCACACATCTAGTGCAATGAATACATCTTGTCATTTGAGTTTTTATTAAAGGACCCATATATTTT
>MDTA01006194.1_pt1 | contig 29861 bp, 29 predicted proteins | sample 811151 | NCBI WGS metagenome assembly MDTA01 (sample SAMN05326648, study PRJNA326480) | marine metagenome | isolation source: seawater | place: Indian Ocean: South | collected 2010 | reverse complement strand
TTGTAAATTTGGTGGTGCAAATTGTAGATTGATAGGGCACAAAAAAGCAGAAACGAGTCAAAGTTATGATTTTGGAATTGAAAAAACTATAAATCCAAATTTATTTGTGGATCTAACTTACTTTAATGTTAAATATTTTGATGCACTTGAAGGTTGGTCAGGTAATAATGCAGCTGGATCTGGTTCAACTACTGCAAATTCCCCAAGTACAACTAAATCACAAGGTTTAGAATTTATGTCTAATTTTAAGTTAAATGAGATGTTAAACTTTGGTTTGAATTATACTTACAGCCAAACTTATGATGGTGCAGAACATGACAATCCCAATGTTAGCGAGGTAAACTCTCAAATGGTCAGGGTTCCAAGAAATGTGATGAATTTAATAACCAATCTTAAAGTTCCTGGTTATGATAAATTGGATGTGACTTTAAGAACTAAGTGGTCAGATGAAGCAAGAGATTATGGAAATGGAAATGCCAATAGAAATGGCTCTCAGTCTTTTGGTGACGCAGAACTAGATAGTTACTTAGTTAATGACTTATCTATAAAATATAATCTTCTAGACAATTATAATTTTTACTTAGATATTATAAATATTACAGATAAAAAATATGAAACTGCATTAGATTATTCTCAAATGGATAGAAGTTTTAATTTTGGTATTAAAAGATCGTATTAATTAAAAAGATTATGCTTTTTAATAATACTTAGTTGTATTTTTTATTTAATTTATTATATCTGAACTGATGTATTTTCAGAAAAATAAAATAAATGAAATAAAAAATTTTTATAGAAGCAATGGTTATGTTGTTATTAAAGGCTTTTTTAACAAGAAATATATAACTGGAATAAAAAAGGAGATATTAAATAAAGTTGATACTTTTGAAGATGTATTTATTTATCACGAACTTATAAGGAAAAATAAAAAACGTTATAGAAGAATAGAAAAAATCTCTAATCATCTTAATAAAGCAAATAATTTAGTTTGCTCAAAAAAAATATTAGATTTAGTTAAAAAAGTTACGAACCAAAATCAAGTTTTATTTAAAGATAAACTAAATTTTAAATATCCCGGGGGCAAAGGTTACAAACCTCATATTGATGGGCATTTTTATTGGAAAGATAGACTTAATAAAGTCAAAAAAGGTTGGTCAGTTTATTCAAATATTTTCACAAATGTTGTTATACCTTTAGAAAAATCTGATAAAAAAAATGGATGTTTATATTTAGCAAATAAAAAAGATGTTAAAAAATTAGGTAATAATTGGAAAAAAATAACAAGTAAGTTAGACAGTTTTACTCCGAATATAAAAAAAAAATATCTTGGTAATTTTAAATTTAAACCTGCAATTTTAAATAATGGAGACATATTATTATTTGATTGGCATTGTGCACACAAATCTTCAAAAAATTTATCAAAAAATTCAAGAATGATTTTTTATGCGACTTATTGTAAAAAACTTAAAAAGATTAAGAACGTTAGAGAAAAATATTATTTTGATAAAATGTATAGTAAAAATGATAGTTTAATTAAATCACTACAGTTTAATTAAGTTTGTTTGATCAATGATTTCTCATTAGCATTTTTTCCATATTTAAAATTAAATCTTGATGGGTCATTTTTCTTCAAAATTAAATTAGCTTTTACATTTGCTTCGTTTACAAATTTTTCAAATTCTTCAGGACCTTTAAACCCATCTACAGAAACCAATGATGATCTAAACATTAGGTCTTTCATATTTCTACCCTCCCACCATAAATTTTCTTTAATTACTTTTCTATAAATTGGTGTTCCAGGTAACGGACTTAAAATTGAGAATGAAAAACTATCTGCGCCAGAGTTAAGGGCAAACTCAACTGTTTGATTAATCTCGTCGTAAGTTTCCCCTGGATAACCTAAAATCCAAAAAGTATGAACTAACAAACCAGCTTTTTTTGCATTCTCTATTGCAGGTTTAATTTGGTCAACTCTCAATCTTTTGTTTATAATATTATCTAAAACTCTTTGAACTCCACTTTCACAAGCAAGAGTAACTTGATAACAACCAGACTCATACATAGCCTTAAACATATCTGGTTGATTAGCTAAATGATAATTTGTTTTAATTCCATTGGGTGTACACCAAGGCAATCCAATTTTTTCTAACCCGTTACATAAATCAATTAAATTTTTTTTTCTTGCTGTGATAGTATCATCTTCAAATTGAATTTCTCCAATATTGAATTCTTTAACCCCATTTTTAATTTCTAACATTATATCATCCATTCTTCTCCATCTTACGTTTGTGCCCCACATTTGGGGTGTCGTACAAAAAGTACATTTTTCAGGACAACCTCTGGAACACATTATATTTAAAACTCTATTTGATCTTGATTTTGCAGAGTGAAACGCACCAATATCAAAATAACCTTCCATATTAACCAAATGTCGAGCAGGGATAGGTAGATTATCTAAATTTATTAATCTATCAGATGGATTATAAATATATTTACCTTTTGAAGTTTGTTTTAATAAACCAGGAACTTTTGAAATGTCTTGATTGTTTATAATTTTATTAACTAACTCCACAACTGTAAAATCACCTTCTCCTACCATTGCTAAGTCAATATTTTTATCTTCAAGATCCTTTATTAGAGGTATGTCATCCCCTGGATGAACTATATTGTGTTGATAATCAATTAATGAATTTGATATATGATTTCCTCCAATAAAAACCCATATTTTTTTATTAATCTTTTTAATGATTTTTGCAATTGTATGTGCTGATTGATTTAAATTTGAGAATAATATTGATATCCCAACAATATCTGGATTAAATTCTCTTATTACTTTTTCGATTTCTTCATCTGATTGACCTATCATTATTTTGTTATTGTCAATGTCTTGTTTATTATGCCAACCCTCAAGAGCAGTATCATGAATTTTTACAATGTGATTATTGTTAAGTAGACTTTGGGCAATAGTCATTAAACCTAATGAAGGCTGAATTCTATTTAAACCATCTTTTATACCTTTTAGGTTTGGTGTAATTAATAATACTCTTGCTTTATTCATATACGAAACTCAACGTTTAAAGACTTAGCATAATTGTGTAAAAAATCCATTTTATTTACTTAAGTCTTTAAAATCGTATAAATAATTAATGATTTATACGCTTTCATAATATCTAAATGGATCCAAAATGTTGATTTCTTTTTTATTTTTAATCTTATTAAATAATTTTTTAAAAATTCTTCCCTCAGATAAAAAGATTACCAAATTATAAGATTTTGAAAAATTAACATTAAGTCTTATATTTTTTGAAACAAAGGGATCATAAAATTTTGTTTTAGGAAAACTTTTTTTGATCTCATTGTAAATTTCTAAATTCAAAGAATTTCTTAGATCTGAAACCCCATATTTATAACTCAATCCAACTATTAAAATTGATCGATTTTTTCTAAGTAATTTTTCTTTTTTAAATAAATTAAATTTTTTCAAAACATAATTTTTCATTAAATTATTCATTGATCTGCCTGCTAAAGCCACTTCCATTTTAAAGTTTCTCTTTTTCGCAATATATGCAAGATAATAAGGGTCTACTGGCAAACAGTGACCACCTACAAGTCCAGGTTTAAACTTCAAAAAATTCCATTTTGTTGATGCTAATCTTATAATTTCATTAAAATTTAATTTCATCTTGTCGGACAAAATTAATAATTCGTTAAAAAAAGCGATATTCAAATCTCTTTGAGTATTCTCTATGGCCTTAGCAGTTTCTGCTTCAGATATATATTTTGAAAATATTATTTTTTTTGAAATAAGTTTATACACAGATTTGACCTTTTTAAGGATAACTTTATTAGAATTATTTATAGCAAAAATCTTATCGATTTTTGATAGTTGTTTTGAATTATCTCCTGGATTTATTCTTTCTGGACTATAACAAGTAAAAAAATCTTTATTATTTTCAAGTCCAGAAAGTTTAGATAATTTTTCAGAAAAATTTTTTGTTAATCCAGGATAAACAGTTGATTCTAAAACAATGATATCTCCCTTTTTAATTTTTTTTTTTAATAAATTTAGACAGCTCATTAGTGGTTTGAGATCAGGTACTTTTTTTTTATCAACAGGGGTGGGCAAACAAATTATATAAAAGTTATTATCATCAATTTCTCTACTTTGGTTTGTAAATTTTAATTTTTTTTTAAGAAAATCATTTTTTTGAAACTCTCCATTTGAGTCAAATTTTTTTTTTAAGTCTTTGATTCTTTTTTTGTTTACATCATAACCAATAGTATTAAATCTCTTTGATAGGCCCAAAGCAACAGGTAAACCAACATATCCTAATCCGATTACACAAATTTTGATCACAAAAATACTTATACTTTTTTTTTACTAAATTGATATACAAAATTTAATTTTTAAAAAAAAGTCTTGAGACATTTAATAAAGTACGAAAAATTTCTATTTTTGGTATTTTGGATTTACCTTGCTTTCTTTTAGCGAAAATTATTGGAATTTCAAAAATTTTAAAATTATTTCTCTCAATCTGATAAACAGTTTCCATAAAAAAGCTATAACCTTTTGAATTAATTGACTCTAAATTGAAATTTTTGGTCTTTTTTAGATTAAATGCTCTGTAAGAAGTTGTAAATTCTGAAGACTTTAATTTTAAAATTTTTTTTATAAATTTATTTCCAAAATAACTTAATAAGAATCTATGCATTGTTAATTCATTTTTTCCACCCTTCATATATCTGGATCCTAAAACAACATCATGATTTGATATATTATTTAAAAAATTTGGTATTTCGGATGGGTCATGAGAAAAATCTGCATCCATTGTTATTAGATAATCATAATGATTTTTTAATGCGTAGTTGTATGCAAATTTATGAGCAGTATCTAAACCGTATTTTTTATCTCTTATTATAACTTTAAGATTTCTATCTTTATTCTCAAGATTTTTTAACAATTCACCAGTTCCATCTGGACTATTGTCGTCGATGATCAGAATATCTGCACCTTCACAGTTTTGTTTAATTTTTTCAATTAATTGTGAAATATTATCTATTTCGTTAAAAGTAGCTGTAAAGATAAGTACTTTGTTCATTCGAGCAATGTATATATTTTTATAAAAATTTAAATAATAATTTTTTTTAAAAAGAAAATTATTTAATCAAAAAAAATATCTTATATTCAGATAAAAAATCAAATTTTTTTTTATATAATTTAGATGTTTTTATTTCAAATTTTATTGATATAAGATACGCAATGAAAATTTTAATTACAGGTACTGCAGGTTTTATTGGTTTTAATTTTGCAAAACATCTTCTTAAAAAAACTAAATATCAGATCATTGGAATAGATAATTTAAATGATTATTATTCAATTAAAATTAAAAAACAAAGACTGAAAGATTTATCAAATTTTAAAAAGTTTAAATTTTTTAAAATTGATTTAAATGATAAAAAAAAAATTGATAAGTTGTTTCTAAAAAAAATAGATATTGTTTTTCATTTTGCAGCTCAAGCAGGTGTTAGATATTCTTTAATTAATCCAAGAGCTTATATAGATAGTAATCTTGTAGGTTTTTTTAATATTATTGAAAATATTAAGAAACATAAAATTAAAAAATTCTTTTATGCATCATCAAGTTCTGTTTATGGGGATAGTAAAAAATTCCCATTAAAAGAGATTGATGAGATTAATCCTAGAAATATTTATGGATTAACAAAAAAAGCCAATGAAGAAATGGTAGAAGTTTTTTTTAAAAATACAAATATAAACTGTTTTGGATTAAGATTTTTTACTGTATTTGGAGAGTGGGGTAGACCGGATATGTTAATTTTTCAATATTTACAATCAATATTTAACTCTAAAAAAGTTTTTTATCTTAATAATTTTGGTAATCACACAAGAGATTTTACTTATATCCAAGATGTTTGCGATGTTTTGTACAGACTAATGTATAAAAAATTAAACAAACATCATGATATATTTAATATCTGTTCTAATAAGCCTATAAAGATTACCTCAGTTTTAAGATATATTGATAAAAATTTTTCTATTAAGCCAAAAATCAAAAAGAGAAAATTTCAGCTAGCAGATGTTAAAAAAACACATGGTCAAAATAAAAAGACAAATAGATTTGTAAAAAAAATTAAATTTTTTAATATAATTAAAGCTATAGATAATACTTGTATTTGGTATAAAAATAATTGGAAAATTTATAATTAGATTTTTTTAAAAAGTTTAATATAATTTTTAAGATTTCTTTCCTCACTAAAATTACTTAAATGGTTAAACAATTTTTTTTTATTTAAATTAAAAGTAATCTTATTATCAATAATCTTGTTTAATATAGATTTTAGATCTACAATATTATTGTAGATATAACCAAATTTTTTTTCAGAGAGTATATCATTTATTCCTCCAAAACTTTGTGAAGCAATTACAGGTATCCCAGAACTTAAAGCTTCAACTACACTATTAGGAAAACCCTCAAAATCCGAACTATTTATAAAATAATCAAAATTTTTCATATAAGATCTTATCTTACTTGGGTGACGTGCACCAACGAATAAAACATCTTTATTTAAATTTAAATCATTAACTAGTTGTTTTAGTTTTTGTTTTTCTAAACCATCACCAATAATTTCTAATTTAATTTTATAATTAAGTTCCGGAATAATTTTGATTATCTCATCAATTTTTTTTTCTCTACTTAATCTACTTACAATACCAATACATATTTTTTTTTTAAATTTTTTATTTTTCTTTAATGAAAATGATAATCTTTTAAAAGAAGGTGGATTTATCGTTTTAAATTTTAAATTAAAAATTTTATTATATTTATTAGTAATATATTTTGAATTTGCTATACAAGCATCTGCCTTAGGAAAATAAAATTTAATCAACAATTTAATTATCGTTTTTTTCAAAAAATCTTTTAAATTATAATAAATCGTTAATTCTTGAAAAGGTGTTCGCTCTACAAGTATCATTTAATATTAAGTGATTTTAGAAATAAAATAGATAAAACATTAGAAAAATGAATATTTGATAAAAAAATATTTTTATAATTTTTTTTAATAATCTTTTTTACAATTTTTTTTATCTTGAACATCCCAAAAAAAGTTTTACTAGATGGGATTTCATATACTTTTATACCTTGTTTTTTTAGATCTGCCTTATAAAAGCATTTTTTTAAACAAATAACAGTTATTAAAAATTCATTTTTTGGCAAATTTTTGCATAATTTAAATATTGAATTACCCGCACCCCCTAAATTAAATTCAGAGATAAAAATAATTAAATTTATTTTCATAATTTATAATGTTAGTTACTTATTTTTTTTATTAAAATGAATATAAATAAATTTTAAAAGTAAACAATTAATGAGAAATAAAACTGCATTGATTTTTGGTATTTCAGGTCAAGATGGCTCATATTTAGCTGATTTTTTGTTAAAAAAAAAATATAAAGTCTTTGGAGTATCCAGAAATAATTCTAAAAAAAATTTAGTGAGACTATCTAAATTAAAAATTTTGAAAGAAGTAAATGTTTTTAAAAAAGATAAAATTGATCCAATTTTCGTAAAAAAAATTTTTAAGAGAATAAAAATTATAGATGAAATATATTTTCTTTCGGGGGAAACTTCACCAATACAATCAATTGAAAATCCAAACCAAACAATTGAAAGTAATGTAAAGAATTTAGTCGATATCCTAGAATTTATTAGATTTGAAAAACTTAAGACTAAAGTATTTTATGCTTCATCGTCAGAAATATTTCAGAATACAAAAAAAAATATTTTTCATGAAAACTCAAGAATTGAACCAAGAACTCCATATGGCATTTCCAAAGCTGCAGGTTTATTATTAATAAAATTTTACAGAAATTATCATAATATTTTTTGTTCTTGTGGAATTTTGTTTAATCATGAGTCACCTTTAAGATCGCAAAAATTTGTTTTTAAAAAAATAATTGAAGAAAGCAAAAAAATTAAAAAAAGTGGAGGATATTTATCTTTGGGAGATATAAGTATAAAGCGAGATATTGGCTGGGCACCAGATTATACTCGAGCGATGTGGAAAATGCTTCAATTAAAAAAACCCTTAGATTTAGTTATTGGTTCTGGAAAATCTTATAGTATTAAAGAATTTCTTAATTTAGCCATAAGAAAGTTATCTTTAGACAAAAAAAAAATATTAATTAACAAAAAAAAATTAATTAGGAAAGTTGACATTAAAGAATATAAATCTAATCCATCTCTAGCAAAAAAAAAATTAAAATGGAAAAATAGTTTAAATTTGAGTCAGATTATAAATAAAATGATCAATAACGAGTACTATTAAGATTAAAGTTAAATGAAAAAAGAAATTAGAATATTTATCGCTGGTCATAATGGAATGGTAGGAAAGTCATTAGTTAGTTATTTTACAAATCAAAAATTTGGGAAATTAATTTTAGTTTCAAGAAAAGAATTAGATTTAGAAAATTATAAAAATGTTAATTTGTTTGTAAAAAAAAAAAGACCACAAGTAATAATTAATTGTGCTGGGAGAGTGGGTGGTATTTTGGCAAATTCAGAATTTCCAACTGAGTTTTTGAATGAAAATATTCTAATACAAACAAATCTTATTAAAAGTGCTTTTAATCATAACATAAAGCACTTCATTAACTTAGGAAGTTCGTGTATTTATCCCAAAAACTCAAAGCAACCAATAAAAGAGGAATATCTTTTGACAGACAGTTTAGAAAAAACTAATGAGGCCTATGCTTTAGCTAAAATAATTGGAGTAAAATTATGTGAATATTATAATAAACAATTTGGAAAAAATTTTTTTACATTGATGCCATTTAATCTTTATGGACCAAATGATAATTTTGATTTAAAAGGCAGTCATTTTGTTCCTGCTTTGATAAATAAAATTATTAATTCTAAGAAACATAGAAAATTTAAAACTGAAATTTGGGGAACTGGAAATCCAAAAAGAGAAGTCATGTATGTTGATGATTTAGCTCGAGCAATCTATTTTTTAGTAAGAAAAAAAATTAGTAATAATAGAAAATTACTTAAGATTATAAAAAAAACGCCATTAATAAATGTTGGTAGCGGTAAAGAATATACCATTAAAGAAGTTGCCTTAAAAATTTGCAAGATCGCAAAAGTTAATACGAAATTAGTCTTTAATAAGAGTTACCCTGATGGCACTAGAAGAAAAGTTGTTGATAATACTATTATTAAAAAATTGGGCTGGTCATCAAAAATTTCTTTAGATGAAGGTCTTTCAAAAACAATAAATTGGTATAAAAATAATAATTAAAAATATGATAAATTATAATTCTTCGAAAGAAATTATAATTTTTATCCCTTCAATCGAATCTGGTGGTGTTGAAAAGAATTTATTTATTATCCTTGGTTTTTTGTCAAAACATTATTCTAGGATAAATTTAGTTACTTCATCAAAATTAAACTTATTTAATAAAAATAGAAGAGTTAATATTATTAAACCAAGATCTAATTTTTGGATTAATAAAAGTAGACTAGTTAAAAGTATTATATGCTTATTCCTTTTATTTAAATTTTTTCCAAAAAACAGGTTTGTAGTTTTTTCATTTCAATCTAACTTTTTTTCTATTCTTGCATCTAAACTAAGAGGTTGGCCTATAATTTTAAGATTAAATACTTCACCACAAAAATATGCAAATAATTTTTTTAAAATTATTTTTTTTAAGACTCTTTATAAATTAAGTGATGAAATAATTGTAAACAGCAAAGAATTTAGAAAAAATATAAAGAAAATTTTTGGTCTGAATTCGAGTATTATATATAATTCAATTCTTTATAGAAAAATTAGGCAAAAAGAGATTAAAAATCTAAATAATTACAGAGGATTAAAAATACTTAATGTAGCTAGATTAACTGATCAAAAAGATCATTTAACATTGTTTAAGTCTATCAAATATATTTTAGATAAAAAAAAAATTGACCTTAAGTTATTTGTTATTGGAAGAGGAAAAAATAATTTAATTCTTAAAGAATACATCAAAAAACATAATCTAAAAAATTACATTATTCTACTTGGTTACAAAAAAAATGCTGAAAAATATATGAAGTCATTTGATTTATTTGTTTTATCTTCACGATATGAAGGTTTGCCCAATACTTTAATAGAAGCTCAAATTTCAGAGCTTCCTATAATATCATCAGACTGTCCATCTGGACCTAAAGAAATTCTTATGAATGGTAAGCTTGGGACTCTATTCAAAACTGGTAATTATAAGGATCTATCAAAAAAGATATTATTATTTTATTATGATAAAAAAAAATTTGAAATTAAAGCAATAAGAGCAAAAAAATACTTAAACAGATTTGATTATTATAAAAATTTGAATAGTTTCTTAAAGATTATAAATAAATACATCTAATAAAATTGAAAGAAAATTTAAAAATTTCCGTAATAACTGTAACTAAGAATTCAGAAAAATTTTTAGAGCAGAACCTAGAAAGTCTAAAAAGTCAAACTTATAGAAATTTTGAACATATTATAATAGATGGAAATTCCACAGATAAAACTATTGATATTATAAAAAAAAATTCTGAAGGAATTTCTTATTGGATAAGTGAAGAAGATGATGGACTTTATCATGCCATGAATAAAGGTATAAAAAAAGCAACAGGTGATATAATTGGTATCTTAAATTCTGATGATGTTTATTACCCAGATGCTCTTTCTATTGTAAATAAATATTTTTCAACATACAGGGATATTGATTTTTTATTTGGTTCAGTAAATAAACATAAATTGATGTATGGATTTTACCCTGAAAAGATTAAATGGACTTTTGGTTTTTATACAACTCACTCTGTTGGTTTTTTTATTAAAAAGGAATCTCAATTAAACCTTGGGCTTTATGATACTCAATATAAATATTCTGCAGATTATGATTTATTTTATAGAATGATAGTTAAAAAGGGCTTTAAAGGTATTTCAACAAAAAAAAATGAAATTATAGGAAAATTTAGACAGGGAGGTTTATCTTCACAAATAAGGTATTTAGATTTTTTAAAAGAAAATAATAAAATTAGAATAAATAATGGACAAAATAAGTTATTTGTTTACATAATTTTTTTGTTGAGAATTATTAGAAATTTTAAAAGATTGATCAAATAGCAAGTGCCTAAAAAACCTTTGATAAGTGTAATTATACCGTATCATAAAAAAAAAAAGTATTTTTCTCAAACTATAGACTCCATTAGAAAGCAATCTTTTAAAAATTTTGAAGTAATACTTATTTTTGATGATACAGATTTAAGTGAACTAAATTTCGTAAAAAAAAAATTAAGTAAAATCAAAGAAAAAAAAATATTGTTAAATAAAAAAAAAATAGGGCCAGGTTTTTCAAGAAATAAAGGCATATTAGTATCTAGGGGAACATATATAGCCTTTTGTGATGCAGATGATATTTGGAATAAAAATAAGTTAAAATACCAACTAAAATTTATGCAAAATAATAATCTAGTTTTTTCACATACTAGTTACAATATTATAGATCATAAAAACAAAAAAATTGGTATGTTTGAAGTTTTAGATAAAATTATTTATAAAGATTTGATGAGGAGCTGTGATATTGGATTGTCAACTGTTATGATTAAAAAAGATTTAATTTCTAAAAAAAAAAGTTTTTGTAATTTAGTAACAAAAGAAGATTATTTTTTATGGCTTAACATAATAAAAGAAATTAATGCTATTTATGGAATTAAAAGATTTTTAGTCTCATGGAGATTTACGAAAGGGTCATTATCTGATTCTCTTTATCAAAAATTGAGTGATGCATTTAAATTGTATTACCTATACGAAAAGCATAATTTCATTATTTCATTATATTTTGTCATTAGACTTTCATTTTATGCTTTAATTAAAAAATTTAAAATTTATAAGTAACATGAGCAATGTCACATTAGTAATACCTGCGAAAAATGAGCCTGAGTCACTTCCAAAAGTTTTAGATGAATTAAAGAGTTTTAAAGTAAATAAGCTGATTGTTATGTCTAAAGATGATATAAAAACTTTAGAGGCAATCAAAGTATATGAAGAAAATATACTCTTTCAATCTGGAAAAGGTTTTGGAAATGCTTTACGTGAAGGTATAAACTCTGTAACTACAAAATATTTTTGTGTATTTAATGCTGATGGTTCATTTGATCCCAAAGATCTAAAAAAATTAGAGAAAAAATTAGATGATGGCTCAGATTTCGTTTTTAGTTCTAGATATTTAAAAGGGGCTGGTACAGAAGATGATACAATTTTAACTTTTATAGGAAACTTTTTATTTACATTTATCTGTAATTTATTATTTAGACTTAAAATTTCAGATGTTTTGTATACATATGTTATGGGATCAACAAATTTATTCAAAAGTTTAGATATGAAATATGACGACTTTTCTTTTTGTGTAGAATTGCCGATAAGAGCTAAAAAAAAAAAATTATATTTTGGCAGATTTACCTAGTTTTGAGAGGTCAAGAATCGCAGGTATTAAGAAAGTAAATGAATTTAGGGATGGTTTTTTGATTCTTATTTCTATATTAAGACTTTTAATATCAAATAAATGAAAAAAAAAGTTGCACTTATCACAGGTATATCTGGTCAAGATGGATCTTATTTGGCTGAACTTCTTTTAAAAAAAAATTATATAGTCCACGGTTTAATTAGAAAATCTTCATCATTTAACACAGGTCGAATTGATCACATTTACGTTGATCCACACAATAAAACAAATTTTTACCTACACTATGGAGATCTAACAGATAGTAATAGTATTTATAATATTATTAATAATATCAAACCTGATGAGGTTTACAATCTTGGTGCTCAAAGTCATGTTGGAGTGTCATTCGATAATCCTGAGTACACCGCAGAAGTTTCTGGAATAGGAACTTTAAGGATATTAGAGGCTATTAGATTTTTAAAGATTAAAAAAATAAAATTTTATCAAGCGAGTACATCAGAGCTTTTTGGAGAAACTTACAACAAAAATATTTTTAATGAAAAATCTAAATTTCATCCAAAATCTCCTTACGGTGTAGCTAAACTTTATTCTTACTGGATTACATCAGTTTACAGGGAAGCTTATGGTATTTTTGCAAGTAATGGAATTCTGTTTAATCATGAAAGTCCAAGAAGAGGTGAAACATTTGTAACTAGAAAAATAACTAGATTTTTGACAAGAAAAATATATGGATCAAAAGATATACTGTACTTAGGTAATTTAAATGCAAAACGTGATTGGGGACATGCTTCTGATTATGTTGAAATGCAATGGAGAATTTTGCAGCAAAAAAAACCCGAGGATTTTGTTGTAGCAACTGGTAATGCTTACAGTGTCAAACAATTTATTCAAACATGTGCACAAATTCTTAAAATGAAAATAGTTTGGCAGGGAAAAGGAATTAATGAAAAAGCATACCTTATTAAAAATAATAAAAAAGAATTACTTATAAAAGTTGATAAAAGATATTTTAGACCAAACGAAGTTCATTATTTGAAAGGAGATTCAAGAAAAGCTTTTAAAAAATTAAGATTCAAACCTAAATTTAATTTTAAAGACCTTGTAGAGGATATGCTTAAAAGTGATTTAGAATTAGCAAGATCTGAGTCACAAAGTCCATAATGGAAAATATCGAGATAGTTTTTATTATTGGACTCTATACAATAATTTTAAATTTTGTATTTTCAAAAACTGAATTTTTACGAGATAAGAAAGAACTATCAAAACATAAAACTTTTATTAATTTATCATTGCGACCACCATTTTCGGGTGGAATTATATTTCTGTTAACTGTAATATTTTTTTTTTCGAATAATAATTTCAATTATTCAATATTGTTTATCCTATTTTTCCTTATTGGTTTTTTATCAGATACTAATATTTTGAAATCTCCAAATTTTCGTTTTATTTTACAGATCTTTTTTCTTATTTTTTTTATAATAACTCTAAATATTTACATTGATTCTATTAGGATAGAGTTTTTTGATAGTCTTCTAAAAAATATTTATTTTAAAATATTTTTTTCTACATTTTGTATTTTGATACTTGTAAACGGAACTAATTTTATTGACGGTTTAAATACGTTAGTAATTGGATACTATATTTTAGTTCTTTTATTTGTTGGTGTAGTATTGAGAGATTTTTCCTACAATTTTTTTGATACTAATGAATTTGTTATTCTTTTATCTGTTCTTGCTTTTTTACTTATATTAAATTTTTTTGAGTATCTTTATTTAGGTGATGGAGGTGCCTATCTTATTTCAGTTTTTTTTGGTATATATTTAATTAATATTTATAGCGAAATTAATACTATTTCACCTTATTACATCATGAATTTGTTATGGTATCCAGCATATGAAAATCTATTTTCAATTATAAGAAAAATAACTTTTAAATATTCTGCATTTAAACCTGATAATCTTCACTTACATCAGATAATTTATTCAAGATTAAATGATAAATTTAATAACAAAAAATATTTAAATACCTTATCTGGAATGATAATAAATTTATTTAATTTATTTATATTTTATTTTGCTACTTTAGATTATACAAATACAAAATTTCAATTATTAATCGCTCTAACATCAATAATAGTTTATAATACTTTATATTTTCTACTTAAGAAAAAAATTTAGATTAAAGTTTTCATTACAGACATCGTATAAAATAAGGATGAGAAAATAATTAAAATCAAAAATTTTGATTTATTTAATGATGAAATAAAATTTTTAATATATTTATTATCAAATATTAAAAATACTAAAATGTATATTAATGGATCATAAGTTTCATGGTAAATTACTCCATCGAATTCAAAAATAATTAGTATAACAATTAGTAATAAATCGGAAATTTTCTCAAGTTTATCGTCATTATCAAGAAAAAATTTCATTAAAAATAAAAGTGATAATGAGGAGATAAAGAAAAATAATATATTATTTCCGAAAAATAGAAGAGACAATTTATAATAAATACCTCCTGAATAATTTAAATCATAATTAAAAAATAAAAATAGAATGGAAATAAATAATATAAAGAAAATTATTTCACCTATATTTAATGAAAATTTATTATTTTTTTTAAAATAAAAATACATATACGGAATTAAATAATATGAAATAATTGAGGTGGTAATGGAAAATACAGTTATAAAATTTCCTCTAAAAAGATAATTTTCAAACCAATCATTTATATCTAAAATAAATATGTAATAGAATGCTGGAAAACTCAAAAATGAATTAAAGAATATATAATATAAAAATTTATTTTTTGCGTTTAATACAAAGAAGTATTGAAAAAAGAAATATATTGATAAAAAACAATATATCGGTCTAATATAAGCCGCTATAGCTAAAAAAAGTGTGTTATAAAATAAATAAATTAAACTTTCTTTTTTCTTAAAAAGTATAAAATAATAAATAGAGATTGAGAGAAATATTAGAGCAAGAAGATTATCATCAATCCAAATTGCGCCCGATCTAAAATATGGAGATATAAAAAAAATAAGAGGTAATAAATATATATATAAATTTGATTTATGCTTATTTTTTATTTTTAAACTTTTATAAACAAAAAATGGGATTAATAAACAAATATGAATATTGACAATTTTAGTAAAAAATTCACTGTCAAATAAATTTTGTATTAAAGTAAAATAATATAAATAAATTGGTGAATGTGGGATTTTTTTTTCTTCATAGTTTAAAAGACCAAAAATTAAACCATTATCAAATATATCAGTTGCTTTTTTATGTAATTCATAATCTCTAATATATCCAAAAGCAAAATCTTCGTTTAAGAATAATCCTGCTAATAATGATAAATAAGCGAAAAAGTAAAATAATATTATTCTTTTTTCAAAAGTACTCATTTTAAAAAATTTATTTTATAAAATACAAAAGGACCCAAAAGCTTCCCCAATGATCTATAAAAATAATTGTTAATCTTAATCTTAAAGTCATTTTGCAATGGTAAAAAAATGTTGATAAAAAATAATAAAAAATAATATATAAATTTTAAATAATTCAAAAAAAACCCTAAAATATTTCCGTAAATTTTTTTATCAATATAATTTCCAAGAACACCAAGTCTAAAACTACGATTTTTAAGCCATTGAATATTTAGTCTATGCTTGTGAATTGACTCAGTCACTTTGATTTCTTTTGAATAAAAAATTTTTTTACCAAGTTTTGATAGTTCTAAAAAAAATAACTGATCTTCACCCATACCAAATTTATTTAGATTTTTATCAAATTTTAGATTATTTTTTTCTAAAATTTTAGATTTGAAAAGTACATTATTTGTAGCTGCCCAATTAACTTGAAGAATATTTTTATTATATTTTTTTTCAAAAAACTTCGTGAAATTAATGTTGTTATTTGTATCTTTTGAATAATTTTGTGGCCCTGTTACTATATCGGCATCAAATTTTTGTAAAATTTTTAAAGCATTAACAATCCAATTTTTATCAAAAATACAATCATCATCTATAAAAGATATATAATTAGTTTTTATATTTTTAACAAAATCTAGGCAAGAATTCCTTGCATTTACAATTCCTCTTTTTTTTTCATTTTTAATATTGATTTTATAAGAAGTTTTTTTTTTATATTTTTCAATGATTTTTTTAGATTTAAAATCTGTAGTGTTATCAATTATAAGAATTTCGATATCAAATTTTCTTATAAGTCTCATTCTTTTAATACTTTCTAGACATTCAATAAGGTTTTTGTTTCTATTGTATGTACATATACAGATAATTATTTTTTTCATAATTAATTAAGAATTTTAATTAAATTTTTAAAATGATTAAATTTTGTAAAATCTTTTATTCTCTTTTTAACATCCTTTTTTTGATTAAAAATAAAATCACCATCTTTATTATTTTCTAGAAATTTAAATTTTTTAATGAGATCATCAATATCATTATTTTCAAATAAAAATTTTTCATTTTGAATAATTTCTTTAGGTCCATTTGGACAGTTGCTAGATAAAATAGTTGAATTTGATATACCTGCTTCAATTAATACAAAACCAGGATCTTCCCATAACGATGAAAGAATAAAATATTTAGTATTTTTTAAAAATTTATAAACATTATTTTCGTAACCTAATAAAAAAACTTTTTCCTGAATACCTAAATCGTTAATAATTTTTTGTAATTTCATTCTCTCTTCACCTTCGCCTAAAATGACAAGAATAAAGTTAGGAAATTCTTTTTCAATTTTTTTAAAAAATCTTATCAAAAGTTCAAAGTTTTTCTGTTTTGTAAGTCTTCCAATTCCTGTAATTACTTTCTTATCTAAAAATTTTTTTTCAAGACCAGATTTTGACAAAGCACAAAATTTTTTGATTTCTATTATTGGATCTTTCAGGACTAGTAGTTTTTCATCTGGAAAAACCTCGATTTCTTTTAAATAATTATATGTAGCCTGTGTTGGACATGTTACTTTATAAATATTATTTGAAAATAATTTCCAAAAATATTTTCTAAAAAAATTTATCTTAGGTAAGCCAGAAATTCTTAAGATTATTTTAGTTTTTTTATGGAATACTGATAAAAAAATTGGCAGAGATGTGATAAGATGTATTATTAAATAATCTGGTTTTTCATTTTTAATTAAATTGTTCAGTTTAAAAAAATTTAAAATGAATATGAACATGTAAGAAAACCTACTTTTAAGATAACTATTTTTTGGGATTATTTTTAAAAAATTAAAATTGTTTAATCTTATGATATTTACATTTTTATTAATAGTATCTTTATATTCATTCCATTCTCCGATTGCATCAATAATGGAGACACTATAATTTTTATTTTTTCCATATTCTATTAAAGAATTTGCAGATCTTAAAACAGCTTGAATCGTAGCTATCTTTGTAAAAAAAGGTGACCAATAATGTATTTTCATAAATTATTTTTGGGCTTCAAAAAATAAACCAATCGGATAAATTTCTTTTAGCTTAGTTCTTACAAATAACTGAATAATTGTGTCAAATATAAAGCAGAGAAATAAAATTATTTGATTAAAGATAGGTATGTATTTTAAATAAGCTTGGAGTAAACTAAAAGAGGCAACAAAAGGACCATAACCTAAGTTTTTGATTTTAATATTTTTAAATTTAGATTTTTTTAGAATATAAAATATGTAATCCCTAGAAAATCTTAAATAATCTTTTGGTGCTCCATGTACTTGATATATGAATGGTGTTGATCCTATAATCTTACCTCTTTTTTTAAGAATTCTATTAATTTCAACTAATGGTAAATCTTGATTGTTAAGGTGTTCTAAAACATTGAATATCATTACATTTTGATAATTATTTGAGGATATTTTGAGTTTTTTTGTTAAATCTGCATAAAAAATTTTAAATTTTTTATCAGAGAAAATATTTGAAAATTCTAATTTTTTCTTTTCTTTAATAAATGATGAAAAATTTTTATTTTTACTTCTGCTTGCACCAAATTCTATTGTTTTACCAAGTATATTTAATTTTTTAGTTTCTAAAATTTGTAAAATTCTAAGAAGACTGTAATTTAAAAATAATAGTTTTAAAAAAAAGAAAAAATTTTTCATTATTTAATTAATACGTGTGATTATTACAGATGTAACCCATAAAAATATTAAAACAAGGTTTTGTTTATCATTTATAATTTCATCTACTGGAGAGTCAGTAAAATTCTTTTTTGTTGATAAATAATTATATCTTATTATTCCATAAACAACCAAAGGTATAGTTATAATCAATTTTTCATTAACAGAAATTACATATGAAATATAAAAAATAATTGAAGTTATGGCAGAGAAATTTGTTAAAATTTTTAATCCTTTAATTGAATATAATTTTAAAACATGTCTTGATTTAGATCCATATAAAAATAGTTCTTGTTTTCTTTTTAGGGTAGCTAAAAATAAAGCTCCACTAAATATTGTTGCTCCCATCCAGTAAGATAAAGGTACATTTAATCCAATACATCCAGCCAAAACTCTAATTAAATAATTTGATGATAATATTAAGATATCCAAAAAAATGATCTTTTTAAAAAAATTTGTATAGAAATAATTTATTGAGATGTAAAATATCATTATAGTTATTAAGTACTTATTTTGATACAAGCTTAATGAAATAATAATGAAAAGAAGTAGTAGAAAGAAATATCCTTCATTAACAGAAATTTGACCATTTGCTATAGGTTTAAATTTCTTTTTTTTCGGATGTTTTTTATCAGATTTCCTATCGGCAATATCGTTGTATATATATACAAATGAGGCAGTTAAGCAGAATATTAAAAATACGATTGATAAATTTATAATGCCTATAAAGTTTATTTCTTTTTCTATAAATAAAATTGGAGTGAAAATAATTAAATTTTTGAAATAGTGCTTTATTCTAAATAAATAATAATATTTTTTCATAAAAAAGTATAATAAGTATAATTAATACAAATTTAATTAAATAAAAGATTTATATGAAAATTTTGGGATGGGGAAACAATTTAAGTATTAGATCCAATATATTATACCCTAAAAATAATAGTGAAATAATTAAAATTTTAAAAAGTAAAATAATAAATAAAATTCTTTGTAGAGGATTAGGGAGAAGTTATGGAGATAACAATCTTAGTAAAAATTTAATTTCATTACAAAATTATCCTAAAAAATTTAAAATAAATAAAAAAAAGGGAATATTAGAATGTACAGTTAATATTTCATTTAGAGATATAAATGAACATTTAATTAAAAATGGATTCTTTTTTAATGTAACACCCGGATCTCAAAATGTTACTATTGGAGGTGCTATTGCAAATGATGTACATGGAAAAAACCATCACAAAGATGGAACTTTTACAAGGTATTTAAAAGAGCTTACTCTGATAACACCTAATGGTAAAATAGTTAATTGTTCAGAGAAAAAAAATATAGAATTATTTAGAGCAACTTGCGGTGGAGCAGGCCTGACAGGGATTATTATAAGTGCAAAAATATATTTGTTAAAAATTAATTCAAAAAATATTGATGTTTCAATCATACCAACACAAAATTTAAAACATACTATTTTAGAATTAAAAAAATTAAAAAATAAAAAGTATTTAATTGCATGGATGGATACTATTAATCAAAAAAATTTTGGTAGATCCATTATAATTTCAGGAGAACATTCTAAAGATAATAATCTTAATTTTAAGAAAAAATTTTTATTTTATTTTCCCGCATTTATTGGAAAATTGTTCGTAAATGATTTTTTTATAAAAATCTTCAATAAAATTTATTTTCAATATTTTGAAAAAAAATTTATTTTTAAACAAGATATTGAAAGTTTTTTTTACCCATTAGATAAAATTATAAATTGGAATAAATTTTACGGGAAAAAAGGTTTTACACAAATTCAAATTATAATACCAGAGCAGAAAAAATTATTTTATATTACAAAAAAAATCTTTTCATTTTTGAATAACAATAAGATATATTCTTACCTAACTACCTTAAAGGAATTTGGTAAGGCAAATAAAAATTATTTATCATTTCCTCAGAAAGGATTGACTATCACTTTAGATATTCCAGTTTCAGAAAGATTATATTTGATCTATCCAAACTTTGAGAAAATCTTAATTAAATATGGTGTAAAAGTTTATTTAGCGAAAGATAGCTATATGTCAAAAACTTTATTAAAGAAAACCTATAAACAATTAAATAATTTTGTAAAAATTAAAAAAAAATTTGACAAGGATAAAAAGTTATTATCTTTGCAATCTGAAAGACTTGGTTTATGAAAAATATAATTCAAATAGTTGGAGGAAATTCAGACATAGCCTTTAGTACTTCAAAAATATTTGCAAAAAATGGTTATGATATTCATTTGGTCTCTAAAAATTATCCAAATCTTGAAACAAAAAAAAAAGAATTAGAAAATAATTATAATACAAATTGTAAAATTTCTAAATTAGATATTGAAAATGAGAATGAGGTAGATCTTTTTTTTAAAAATGAGAATGAAAAAGTGAAAATTATAATGATGGCCGTTGGTTATTTAGAGAAAGATGAAAAAAATTTTAATAAGATTATTAATCTTAATCATAAATCTCTAGTATCTTATCTTGAGAAAGCAATCGTTAAATATAGTGATAATGAAAATTTTAAAACAATAATAGGTATTAGTTCTGTTGCAGCTGATAGAGGAAAAAAAAGAAATAATATTTATTCATCATCTAAAGCCGGTTTTGCAAATTATCTAAACGGATTAAGACAAAGATTATATGAAAAAAAAATTAATGTGATGATAATAAAACCCGGATATGTAAAGACAAAAATGACCTCTGGACTTAATTTACCTGAATTTTTAGTCTCAACACCAGAGAGGATTGGTAAAATTATTTTTAATTCTTTCAAGAGAAATAAAAAAGAAGTTTATGCCCCGGGATACTGGAGATTTATAATGTTAATATATAGAAATATACCTGAGTTTATCTTCAAGATTTTTTTAAGCCTTAAAAGATAAATTTCTTATCTGATTGATAATATATAATAAATAAAAACCTGATGAGGCAAAAATTATTCTATCGATAGTAGTTTTAAGTGAATAAACTATTTCCATGTCTCTAAAAAGATATGCTGAGAAAATAAATGAAATATTCAATATATAGAATATAAAATTAAATTTTTGAAATTCATCGTTAAAGGTTTTTTTATATTTAAACAAAATAATTAAAGGAAATAATATAAAAATAATATTTGTTAAACTATAATAAAATAAATAAGCAGAAATATTAAAAATTTTAAATAATATGAGATCAAGATTTAATGATAAAATATAATCAAAATAATATGGCTGGTTATTAAGCTTAATTTCAAAAATTTTAAAAATTATAATTTTTAAAATTAGAAGAGACAAAACAAAAAAGTTAAATCTTATTCTATGGCTTATTTCGATTTTCTTAATAAAATTTATACATATTATTGTAATAAAGAAAAAAGCAATTCCCTCGGCTTTAGTCCAAAGAATTATATTAAGAGAAAGAGCAATAAATAATAAATTCGATATATTTCTGTAATAAATATAATCATAAACAAGTTTTGATATAATAACTAAAAAACTAAATAATATAATTTCCTGAAGACCTGTAAAATAATAATATTTATAATTTATTATAATTAGTAAAATAAAAATTATGAAGTTATAGATATTTTTTTTAAAGAAATTGCACGAAATTAAAATTAGACTTCCAAGATAGATAAATAAATAAAATAATCTTCCAAAGTATTCATATTGGTTAAAAGAAATTTTTCTAAAGAAGGCCCATATATATGATCCAAAATGAGGATGAAAATCATTATATGTATAATTAGATAATTCTTTGTAGGTATTATCTTGGAAGAAATATAAAGATTTAATATACCAAAACCATTTTGAGTCCCAACTTAGATTAAGTTTATTTGAAATATCTATTGCTAAGATAAAAAATATAATTAAAAAAATTGATAAATAAGGATAGGATGTTTTTATATTGTCTTTTTTAAAATTAATTAAATAATTCTTAATAAATAATAAAATTAATAAAATATAGATAAAATTAATATATTCCGAAAGCTTCAATGGTAAGATAGAAAGATATAAAAGAATATTTAAATTAATCAAAAGATTAAAGTATATATTTAGTCTATTTTGAATTTTGTGGTTCCCAATATTAAGATTATAAATATTTAAAGGGCTTGATACAAAAAGTGTAAAAATTAAAAATAGTAACAAAATATCAATTATTTCATTCATTTTCTTATTACGTAACAGTTATTATATTGATCCAAAATTTTATATTCATTAAGTATAAACTTATTTTCAAATATAATTTTTATTTCAGAAAAATTAGTGTTATTTAATTTAACAAATAAATTTTTTTCATTAAGATTAAATTCATTCAAATTTTGATTTATTTGAAAATTTTCCTCATTTCTATTTTTTTTTAAATTAAATGTTTTTATCTTTTGTAAGGAATTATTTGAGTCTAATTCATAAAATTCAATTTTTAATTCACTTAAATTTGGATTATTGACATATAAAAATTTTATTTGAGTAGATATGGTGCTATAAAAATAAGTATCTTTTAATTCAAAAAAATTTCCAGAAGTATGATCAAGATTTAACGTAATTTCTTTTCCTGGATAATTTAATAGAATAAATGTGTCATTATTATCAATATAATTTGTATTATATATAGCCCATAAGTTTTGTGGTGTATGTTCATAATTAACAATTTTAGGATTTGACTTAAAATCAAGTTTCTTATTCACATATTTCAAATAGCCGATACTTTCACCGCCACAAAAACCATATAAGTTTTCTATTCTTTTTTCCTCATCAATATAATAAGTGTTGATTAAATTTTTTACAAATTTTGTTTTTTCAAACAGATAAAAGATACAAAGCACAATGATTAATATTGAAAATTTGTTTTTTAATTTCATTTATCTTGTTTAAATTTTTTTATTTATAATATTTGAAATTTCATCGCCCAATCTCAAACTTAGCTTAACAATAGTATAAGTAGGATTTGCATAACCTGAAGTTGTAAAGACTGAGCTCCCTGCTATATATAAATTTTTAACGTCATGTAGTTTCAAGTTATTATCTACAACAGAATCATTTTTATTGTTACCCATTCTAGTTCCCCCCATATGGTGATGTACCCCAAGATTTTCATAATTATCTAAGTTTGCTATATTTTCTTTTATAGCAACTCTTCCTAATTTTTTTTCAATAAAAAGCGAAGCTAAATTTTCCAAAATTATTTTTGCTGAGGAAAGGGTTTTTTTTGATTTTTTATAATGAATACTTGAAATTGGTATAGAATTATTATCTTTTTGTTTTTTATCTAAAACTATCTTATTGTTTTTATTTGGTGCCTCTTCAAGATTCAAAAAAATATTTCCACACTTTAGATCTTTATCAAATAACATTCTAGCTATTTTTTTTCCATATGAAGGAGAAACACATAAAAAACTTTTTATTATTTCTTTATGTAGTTTGTTGTCTTCATCAGCATTCATATAAACAGCTCCACTTAAAATTTTTTTTTCATTAACTAATTTTTGGCTTGAGGCAAAATGAATTGGACCTTCATATTTCAAAAAATCATCTTTAAGCAAGTTTTTCATTTTTTTCTTTTTGAGAAAACCTACGCCACCTAAAAACCATGGGTGTGTCATCCAATATTTTCCTATTGGTAAATTTGAATTAATTAAATTGTTATTTTTTTCTTTTGACCAAAGGAGAATTCTTGAATTTTCAACTCCACCACATGCCAATACAAATAATTTAGATTTGATTGAAAATTCTTTTTTCATTGAAATTACTCTTGCTTCAGAGACAAGCTGATTTTCTCCAATGAAATGAGATATCTGAGAATTTAAACATAAATCTATATATTTTGAGTTTTTTATGTGATTTTTATATTTATCAGCAAATCTTACATTTGAATATTGAAACTCTATTTGATTAAAATATTCATTAATTATTGTTTTATTAAAATTTAAATCAATATTAAGTATTTTAGAGGCCTCAGCAGAATAAGCATTGACTTCATCAACGTTAATGGGCCAATCTTTTAAATTCCAATCCTCTATAGGTTTACACCATCCTCCCCAGTGACCACTAGTTCCTCCCAGTTGTCTCAATCTGCTGTATCTTAAATCTGTAATATTATCTCCAATAATATTTGATAAATAATTTTCTTGAGAAATTTCACTGTAATCTTCCTCACCTGCTTCAAGAATTAAAGAATTAATTTTTTTTTTTTCTAATTTTAAAGCTAAAGAAATTCCAGCAGGTCCACTACCCAATATCACGATCGTATAATTTTTTTGTGGTAATTTTGAGAGATAATTATAGATCATTTATCATTTTCGTCTAAGTGCCAAATTAAATCCTCATTTTTTACTTTTTTTAATCTTTTAATTTGGAACTGAATTTTATTAAAAGGGATAACAAAAAGTAAATTAATCAAAAATAAACCGGAAAAAAATTTTTTAAAAAAAAATCTTCTATTTTTTTGCATTAATAAATATTAATAAAGAATTTAAATAAATCAAAGTTAATATTAAAAAATTTTAATTAAATTAATTCTGATTTTGATATTTACCATTTAGATAGGTTAAAGAAAAAATTACCCAAAATAATGCTCCATTAAATGTGCTAAATATTCCTGCACCAGGCAATAAGGGCAAAAAGAAAAGAAATATATATGATAAATTATTTAGGTAGTTTATATTTCTGTTTTTAATAAATATTTTTATATTTTTTAGTAAAAAACCAGCTGTAAAATATAGAATTAGCAAATATCCTATTAAACCTTGTTCAGATAATATTTCAAAATGAATTTGGTGCGGATGTGTACTGCATCTTTGAATTGAAAATTTATTATTTTCATTGAAATAAATTTCTTTTGAACATTCTTTTCTATAATTTTTGTTCCCTATTCCATTAATAGGATAGTTTTTAAAAATTTTTAGCGCAGTTTCGAAATGAGCTATATATCTTATATTTTCAAATTTATCTAAAATGTTTCTATCTGCCTCCACAATTTTAATTCTGTCAAAAAATAAAAAATACCTATTTTTTGTATTTTCGCTAAAATAGAAAAAAGTTGAGATTATAATCAAAAATATTGGAATTAAATATTTGTAATTTAGAATAAATTTTTTATCTTTTAAAAAAAATATTAAAGTAAAAAATATTAAAAATGATTTTATAAAATTTGATCTTTCTCCAGTCACAAAAACCGCAATTGGAATAATTAAAAAAATAATAAGAAGAAAAAAGCTCTTATTTTTACCAATATCTTTACTAAGAAAATACGTTACTGAGGTAAAACCAAAACAAAGAATATATCCTCCAACAACCATTTCATCTTTAAAAAAAGAAATTATTCTTTCTCCAGTTGGACTAACGTAACCAAGTAAATTATGGCCAAAATATTTTTCATAAAAAATATCAAATATAATAAATGAAGAAATAATTAACCAATTTTTTTTTACATTTTTAAGGATTACTTCATTTTCGAGGAGTTTTGAAAATGAAAAAATTAATAATATAAACTTAATAAAAAGTAATGACCTTATTAATCCATCACTTTCATTCTCTACAATAAAAAAATATGAATATAATGAGTTCGTTATTAAATAAATATATATAACTATTAATATTAAAAAAGTTCTACTTTTTGCCCAGGCCCAACTATTGTGTTTTATGCAATAGAATAAAAATAATAAATTAATAAATAATATATTTAAGTTTATTGCTGCATTTCCAATAATAAAAGATACAGGTAAAAAAGTAAAAAGAGTAATTATTGCTAAATTTTGATAATTAATTTTATTATTTATTAATTGATTAATTATTTGCATAAACTATACAGCTAATTTTAATTGATAATGTATCAAATTTTAATTTTACTATTTTTTTATTTTTTAATTTTATACTCTATTTTAGGATACGGTAAGATACTTACATTAATTAATTCAAATTATCAAGCTAGCTCATTTGATGGGTTGTTAGGAATAACATTTTTAATTTTAATTTCATACTTTACAAACTTTTTTTTCCCTCACAATTATCTACATAATTCATTAATTTTAATAATTGGTTTGGTAATATTTATTTATGATTTTTATAAAAATTTTCCAAAAAGAATTCTAGATTACAGGAATATATCAATTCTTTTCTTAATTATATTTTTAGGAATATTAATGTTCAAAAACCATGATGATTTTTATTATTATCATTTTCCTTACACAGTAATACTCACTGAGTTTGATAAGATATTTGGATTAGGAAATTTGAATCATGGTTTTAGAACACCATCATCAATTTTTTATTTAAACTCTCTATTTTATCTTCCAGTAATCGAGTATTTTATGATTAACAGTGGTGCAATATATATATTAGGTTTTTCAAATTTTATTTTGTTTAATTTAATAAAAGATTTAATAAAAAAAAAAGAATTTAATCATATTCTATTTCTATCTCTCCTGGCTTTAATTTATATAAATTCAACTTTTGCAAGAATAGCTGAGCATGGAACTGATAGATCGGCATTAATTTTAATTTTTTTAATGAGTATTTATTATTTAAAAAGTGTAGATTTTAAAAAATTTAGTATAAATTTTTCATACCTTAATGACTATTATTCAAAATTAGCCATTCTTTTTAGTCTCATAGTGTCTTTAAAAGCTTTTTATTTGATTTACTCACTAATCTTTATTGCTTGGTTTTTACAAATTAAAAAGTTTTTAAATTTAAAACAATTATTTTTTTTAATATATAAAAGTTTTTATAGTTATATTGTTTTATTTATTTTTATATTCACAATTTTTACGATGTTTTCTAATACAGGCTGTTTGATCTATCCTGCTAGCTTTACATGTTTTGAAACTTTGAGTTGGTCAATTCCCTTAGATCAGGTTAATCAAATGAAACTCTGGTATGAGCAGTGGTCAAAAGCAGGGGCAAATCCTAATTTTAGAGTTGAAGATCCAGCAACTTACGTATCCCAGTTTAATTGGGTTAGTAATTGGATTGATATTTATTTTTTTAATAAAGTTTCTGATAGCATCTTAGTTATAATTTTTATTACAATTACTATCTTTTTTATATTTTCTTATAATTCTAAAATAAAAAATAAGAAAAAAGTAAACTTTAAATTGTTTTATTTTTTAATATTCCTACTATTTTTAGAATGGTTTTATAATCATCCAAGTCTTAGGTATGGCGGTTATACGTTACTTGCATTAATGTTCTTTATTCCAATATCGGTTTACTTAAGCAAATATAAAACTAAAACCAACATTATTGAAAAAAAGATTTATCTTATATTTATCATTGTAGTATTGGTTTTTGTATCTAGAAATATTATAAGGATTGATAAAGAATATAAACAGTATGATTATAATCCATTTAAGAATGCTTTTTTCTATTTAAATAATGATGGATTTATATTAAGAGATACAGTCAAAAAACAGTATAAAGACTTTGAGAATACAAAAAAATATTTTTTGATAATTAAAAATTAATGAAAAAGATTATTGTCATAACCGGAGGAGCGGGCTTTGTTGGTTCGAATTTAATGAAATATTTATTAAGAAGGACTAATTATAATTTAATAAGTATAGACAACTATTCTTCTAGTTCACCAAAAAACCATTTAAAGTCAAAGAGAATAAAGTATCTTAAAGGAGATACAAAAAATATAAATAAACTTTTACCTAATCCAAAAAAAATTCATTCAATTTTTCATTTTGGTGAATTTTCAAGAATTTATCAAAGTTTTTTACAAATGGAAAAGTGCCTAGATTCAAATACAGTTGGAACAAATTCAGTTTTCAATTACTGTTTGACCAATAAAATTAAATTAATTTACTCAGCAACGTCGGCTTCCTTAGGTAACAAAGGTAAAGATAAAGATTTATCGCCTTATGCTTTTACTAAAGCAAAAAATTTAGAGTTATTAGAGAATTTAAAAAAATGGTTTAATTTTAAATATGAAATTATTTATTTTTATAATGTTTATGGACCAAACCAAATTTCAAAAGGAAGAATGGCCACTGTTATTGGTATTTTTGAAGACCATTATAAAAAGAAGATTGCCTTACCAGTTGTGAAACCAGGTTCTCAGTCAAGGAGATTTACTCATATCGAAGACACAGTCAAAGTTTGTTTTAAAGCTTGGAAAGAAAATAAATGCAAACATTATAGTATTTATAATAAGAAATCGTATACAGTTTTACAGGTTGCAAAAATGTTCAAAACAAAAATAAAATTTTTACCTACAAGAAGAGGGGAGAGGTATGCTTCTGCATTAACAAATATAAATTTATCAAACAAAGTTCATAGAATAATAGGAAGGATAGAATTGAAAGATTATATCAATAATATTGTGAAAAATTATTAAAAAGTAAAGAAATTCCTATTTACAATTATCTTTAATTATATATAAATCCACTGCCGGTAATTATTGCGAAGGGGTTATACCCGATCCCATTCCGAACTCGGAAGTCAAGCCTTTCTGCGCCGATGGTACTTTGTCTTAAGACATGGAAGAGTAGGACGTTGCCGGCATTTTTTTTTATTATGAAAATTAAAAGCTCATTAAAATCTATTAAAAAAAGAGATCTTAATTCAAAACTTGTAAAACGAAGAGGTCGAGTTTACATAATAAATAAAACTAATCCGAAATTTAAAGCAAGACAAAAATAATTTTTATGGATAATGAAAACCATAAAAATACTTGGAATAATTTTACAAAATTTGTGTTGTGGGGAACTGTCGCGGTAATATTAGTTTTAGTTCTAATGGCAATATTCTTATTGTAGAGTTTATCAAATGAAAATTGCTTCAGTCTCGGAAAATAAAAAAATTGAAAGAAGAATTGCAATAACACCTGAAATTGCAAAAAAATATATATCATTGGGATTTGAAGTCATTTTATCCGAAAACTATGGTGATCATTTAGGCATTAAAGATAATGAATATAAAGAATTAGGAGCGAATATTCAGAAAGATGAAAATGAAATAATTAAAAGTGCTGATATAATTGTTCAATTAGGATTATTTTCAGATGGTAAAAGAGAAATTTTAAAAGAAAATCAAACTTTCATTGGTGTTTTAGATCCTTACAAAAATAAAGAAATGATAATTAATCTTTCAAAAAAAAAGATTAACCTTTTTTCTTTGGAATTACTTCCAAGAATCACAAGAGCTCAATCTATGGATATACTTTCCTCTCAGGCTAATCTTGCTGGCTATAAAGCAGTCATTGAATCATTTG
>MDTA01102559.1_pt1 | contig 29872 bp, 31 predicted proteins | sample 811151 | NCBI WGS metagenome assembly MDTA01 (sample SAMN05326648, study PRJNA326480) | marine metagenome | isolation source: seawater | place: Indian Ocean: South | collected 2010 | reverse complement strand
GCTCTTTTAGCTGCTGCAGGCGCCTCCGGATCGGCCTCACCACCCTCACTCACTGCGACTGAAGAACCGATGGCTATTTTCTGCGCAGGCCAAATTACCATCCAAACATTTGCAGCCATTGTCGTGCCGAGAATAGCTCCAAAAGCTATTCCCATACCCGCTACAGATCGCCAGTAGTCCATTTCATGGATCAATTCCTGGTGAACTAAAATCCATATTCCTGAAACCCAAGTAAGCATTGCTGCCCAACGGAACCACCAAAGAGTGCGCCAAGTGATCTTCCGCAGAGCTTCTCCACGTGCCGAATCGCTCATTTCTCCAAAAGCTGCACCTTGAATAAAGTTGAAGAAGTACAACAGTCCAATCCAGGTAATTCCACCTAAGTAGTGGGCGTAGCGACCAAGAGCTTGGCCCCCACCTGAAATTCCCATCCAGTCATTAAAAAGTTCCACAGCCTCTCCTTGTCTGGGCTCGAGTGACAAGAAAATAATGGCACGTAGAATGCCTTAAGACAATAACCGGACATAGATTTTTACGAATTTTTATCTAAGAAAGTTTGTCCTAAGATCAAAATATGAATATAGATGAAATAGACCTTGCCAGAACAGAGTTTTGGTCGGAACCTCTGGAGTATCGAGAAAGAGCTTTCGATTTGCTACGTTCTGAAGACCCTTACCGTTATTTTGATTTACCAGAAGAAATATTTGGAATCTTCCCAGAACAAAAAGGATTCCACTCGCTTGTCCGACACTCCGATGTAGCCGAAGCCAGCAGGAGACCGGAAGATTTTTGCAGCGGACAGGGAGCCACAAGCACGGTTGATTTCCCAGAAGAAATGCTCGATTTTTTCGGATCAATGATAAATATGGACGACCCCAGGCACAAAAGACTTAGAGGAATAGTTTCAAGTGGTTTTACGCCACGTCGTCTTGCCTCAGTGGAAGACTCGGTTGAACGATTAGCTCAAAAAATCACAAAAGATGCACTTGAAAAAGGTGAGTGCGATTTTGTAGTCGATGTGGCTGCACAACTACCTCTTTTAGTTATTTGCGAAATGATGGGCGTTCCTAGTGACAGGGTTGACTTCGTTTTCGATAAATCAAATACGATTCTTGGAGCAGGCGACGTTGAGTACACCCCTGAAGGCACAGATGTACTTGGTGCGATAATGGGCGCTGCATGGGAACTTGCCGCTCTTATGAGAGAAATGCTCGAAGAAAGAAGAGTAAAACCTACAGAAGATCTAACATCCGCTCTTCTTTATGCAGAACTAGAAGGGGAAAAGCTCACTGAGGAAGAAATTGCCTCATTTTTCATTCTTTTATTAGTAGCAGGTAATGAAACAACTCGAAATGCGCTCTCTTGGGGGTTGCACCTCCTAACAGAGAACCCTGAACAAAAAGAAATCCTTTGGAATGATTTCGAAAACTTGGCACCTAAGGCTGTAGAAGAAATAGTCCGGTGGGCGAGTCCGGTTATTTTCATGCGCAGGACAGTCACTCGTGATGGTGTTCGTTTGGGAGATCGGGAATTCGAAGAGGGTGACAAATTAAGCCTTTATTACTGGGCGGCGAATCGAGACCCTTCAGTTTTTGAAAACCCTCATCAGTTCAATATTTTGCGTGACTCAAATGACCACTTTGGTTATGGGGCACCAGGTCCCCATTTCTGTTTAGGTGCACATTTGGCTCGCCGTGAAATAACCGTCATGTTGAGGGAAATACAAAGAACAATTCCTGGGATATTTGCCACCGAGCAACCAGATCGATTAATGAGTGGTTTTATAAATGGAATTAAACACCTTCATTGCACATGGTGATTAATCCACAATTACATCTGCGAACTGATCCCTTAGTGTCTTTTTTGAAAACTTTCCTACGGAAGTCTTAGGGACTTCATCAATGAATTCAACCCTTTCAGGTATCCACCATTTAACAACACGGTCATCTAGCCACGAGATGATGTCTTCAGCAGAGATTTCTGATCCTTCAGAACGAACCACACAGGCCATAGGTCGCTCACCCCATTTAGTTGAAGCGACTCCAATCACTGCTGCCTCTGTTACTTCTGGGTGAGCCATTATTTCATTTTCCAATTCAACAGAACTTACCCATTCACCACCTGATTTGATCAGATCCTTGGTTCGATCTACAAGACTGATGTATCCATTCGGGTCTACAGTGGCAACATCACCGGTTTTCAGCCACCCATCTTCTGTAAAGGAATCACCAGCCCTTTCGTCGTTGTAGTACGTTTTAGCAACCCACGGTCCACTTACCTGAAGTTCTCCACGTGACTCGTTGTCCCAAGGCAACTCTTCGCCAGTTTCTGGTTCAACAACCCGAAAATCAACTCCAGGTACAGCTAGACCAACGGTTGTACGTAGATCTGCTTTTGCTTCTTCATCAAGTTCGGAAAGGCTTGATTTGATGTTGCAAACGGCTGCAATAGGGCTAGTTTCTGTCATGCCCCATGCTTGGAGAATTGGTAAACCAGTCTGTTTTCTATAACCCTCTGAAAGAGATTTTGGTACTGCTGAGCCACCACAAGGAATCGAACGTAAAGCTGACGTGTCACGTCCTTCAAGCTCAGGTAGAACTCCCATCCAGATTGTTGGCACACCGGCAGCTACAGTGACTTTTTCTTCTTCGATAAGTGTCGCCAAAGCAGGAGGTGAAAGATCTGCGCCTGGCATTACCAAGGTCGCACCAGTGGCAACACCAGCATGGGCAATGCCCCATGAATTTGCGTGAAACATGGGGACTACTGGCAGCAAGACATCTCTCTCATTAATTCCTATGGTGTCAGCCATCATCACACCGAATGTATGCAGAACCATCGAACGGTGAGAGTAAACAACACCTTTCGGGTTGCCAGTCGTGCCGGAAGTGTACATCATCGAACCCGCTTTATTTTCTTCGACTGTTTTCCATTCCACAGGTTCAGCAGCTCCTAGTAGCTCCTCATAGTCGTGAACGTTTGCATTTATTTCTGACGGGTCTGGTGGAGGTGCTCCATCATCCATCAGGACAACGTGTTTGAGAGTTTCAAATTGATTCATTAAAGGCCAAATCAGTCCTGCCACTGACTGGTCTAGGAAAATAACTTCATCTTCAGCATGGTTCACGATGTAGGTGAGTTGGTCAGGAAATAAGCGGAGATTAAGGGTGTGAACCACTCGTCCACTGCAAGAAGGTGCAAAGTAAAGCTCAAGATGCCTGGAGTTGTTCCACGCGAAAGTGGCGACACGACCATCTTCAGATATTCCGAGATCATTTAGCACACCTCCTAGACACCTAGTGCGCCTAGCCCAGTCTCCGTAGCTAAGCCTTTCTTTACCGGTAGGCGTGGCTGTAACAACTTCTTTTTCTGGAAAAAGTTTTTCCGCTCTACCAAAAATATGGTTTAGAGAAAGTGGAACATCCATCATCAAACCATCCATTTGAATGACCCTCCTTGAATAATCTTTGTCGTAATCTCTTCTGTGAAGGTATCAGCAGTAAAGACTCTGAGTTCAGTTGAGTGTCGCCAAAACTCCAAGTGTGATAAGTATTGCATTTCTTAGTAAGTCCCAAGATGAAATTTTTTTACTCGACCAGGAGCCGAAACATGCACAATTCTGAGGATTCCCAGAAAGGATTTGAGCTACCAGAAGGGTAGTGAAAGCTACAAGTAAAGCGACAGCACAGGGTCCGCCAGAGCGAGGATCTATCGCCAATAAAACTGCACATAGAAGTTCAACTGTCGGTAATAATGAGGATAGGAGTTTAGGAAAAGGGAGACCTAAAGTTGCAACGGAATTTTCAGTTCCCTTAGGGTCTCTGAATTTACTGATTGCTGCAAATACAAAAACGATAGCTAGTAAAAAGCCGGCCCAAGCACCCAATTAATAACCTAGTTCAACATCGACAGGAGCTAAAAGTTTTTCACCATTTACAAAACGACGGCAGTTTTCCTCAATGAAAGGATCGAGCAACTTTAATCCCATCTCAGGAGTATTTCCGATATGTGGAGTGATCAGGCAACGCGAAATGGACCAAAGGGGGTGTCCTGCAGGCAGAGGTTCAGGGTCGGTTACATCCAAAGCTGCGCCAGCGATCTTTCCTTTTTCGAGTGCTTCCACCAAGTCATCGGTTACGATGTGTCCGCCTCTAGCGACATTAACGAGAAAAGAATGTGTAGGCAGGAGATCAAAAACCTTTTCATTAATTATTCCTGACGTTTCTTTAGTCAGAGCCAAGGCCAGAATCAAAAGATCAGTTTTTTCTAAAACCTCTTCAAATCTTTCAGAGGTATATGTAAAAGATGCAGCAGGTAACTCCACAGGTTTATTTCTGATTACAGTCGTAGTGCAGTTGAAAGGAGCAAGAAGAGGCAATAGTTCAACTGTAATGCCACCCCCACCAAGAATAGTCACGTTCGCTCCCTGCAGATAACTCCCCACTGGTCCGGACCACTCAGTCTCCCGGGCATAGTTATGTAAATTTTTGGAAAGTGACAGAGCAAGAGCCAAAACGGTCTCGGCTACAGCAGGAGCGTAGACTCCCTTCCCACATGTCCAAAACCATTTTGAATTTAAGTGATGAGCAAATGGTTCGATACCGGCGTATGGAAGTTGTATCCATTGAAGATTATTGGCCTTCTCTGCAATTTCTGGAAATAATTCCGGCCTCGCCGGATCTGCCCAAATGAGCCCTTCGGCATCCTCAACATTTGTAAGTAAAGCACCAGAACGCTCAACTGCAGCACACATCATCTTGTGCATCGCAGGTCTGGTATCAGGTGCTACTGCAACATTTTTGGTCATTCGATGAGAGTATCCAAAAGTTCATCAAATACTAAGTCCACCATTTCACGCATTTCTTCATCTGTTCTGTCTTGAATTGGGTGAGGAACAAATATTCTTGAGATGTCAAGGCCAAGAGCGTCTACTTGTGTTTGAGCGGCTTCCTCAAAAGGAGCTGAAGCTACCATCACGCTGGGTATGCCTCTTTTTTCCATATCGTCTATGTCATGCACACTGCATGTCGTACATGACCCTCAATCGGCTAAAGCCTCAATTACAGCATCACACTTTGTTGCGATTTCGTTCCTGAGATCAATCGGTGCGGGTTTTGTGAAAGTTGGTTTGCTGTACCTGAGAACTTGGATTCCTTTTTCGGTTAGCTTTTGTTCAAGTCGATCCAAAAAAATCTCGCCGCGCGGTTTTGAAATATTTAACAAACCAATTGTCTTATCACTGAGACTTCTATGTCGTTTAGAAAGAGTCCTAGTGGCAGGAATTAGTTCAGCGGTCGGGTCTAACAAGATGCGTTCATCTGTCAAAACAAGATCTCCTTACTAGTTGGTTCACTTCCAGTTGGACCGTTAAGCCACCCACCAATTATTGCCGAAAATAGTCCCGCTGGTCCACCAGCTTGAGCAATAATAAGCCCATTAGGTCTAAATTTAGGTAGTTGAACACCCCTAAAAGCTTCTGGAAGTCCTTCTTCGATGCCGCCAGCACCTGCGATTATGCTGTCGGTGTCGACCATCATCATTGAGGTGATTTCCTCTAAAAATCGTTCTTTGCTCCATCCGGCTTGTTCGTAACGTGAAGAGTGTTCGGGTGATAAAACAAGCATCGCATCCATACCTGCGACCATTCGTGATGAGACAGTTGAAATCAAATGTGCAGCAAGATTTAGTGTAAGTGACTCGGGTGTTCTGCTTTTTTGATCTACCACCAGACGTGGCCCCTCACCTGTAAAAGCAGTCACGACATTTTGGGACGGTTCAAAACCGCGAGTTTCAGCTACTGAGGGCCACGGTGAGGAAACCTCGTTTTCGGAAAAGCAGAAACCTTGTTTCCCCATATGTCCAAAAGTTGAACGATCAACTCCACCAGGCCCACCTCCACCAACGTTAAGAATCACCAATTGAACAGCCCTGCCTATCGTGCTGTTCGCCCTATTGCTATGACCTAAGACGTTTATTTCAGAGTTCATACCTATTTCGTCCGCTATTGGACCGTTTACGACAAAAATTGGTCCGACTGACATCGTCGTAGCTAAAACCCCGTGCATATTGAATTCCTCAGTGCAGATAGCTTCGAGAGCAGCGATAACGACTGGCAGGAACTCAGGTTTACATCCCGCCATAACAGCATTGACTGCGATTTTTTCAACAGTGCATTCAACTAGATTCGGGGGAACTAACACAACTATTTCATCAGCGTCTCTACTTGTTCCTTCGAGCATTCTTCTAACTCTTTGAGGTGTGGGGGGAACTACAGGAAGACCATCAGTCCAAGATCTTTCAAACATCGCTTCATGAGTGTCTTCTTGTGTCGGTAGTTCTACCTGTCTTGAACGAAACTCTTCTTTATCGAATTTAGATTTAAGTTGATCAATCCACCCGGGATCGACAGTCAAAGAACCTCAACCGGGTTTAAACTCAGGCAGGTTTTCACCAAGGGTTGAATCTCCGAACAATAGTCGCCAGTCTTCGCGCGACCAACCGGTAGTTCTGGAAGTCTCAGTGCCCTTTTCGAAACTTAAAAGAGTTGGAACTGAGTCAAGGTCTAAATTCCAACTTATTTCTAATTCTTCATCGTTTATCACCCAATCTTCTTCGTAGGGTAAATTCATTTCGTCTTGGGTGATTACAGTCAACTTTCCGGCTTTTCCTAGATCCTCAAGCATTGGGATCAAGAGTTGACAGGTAGGGCAGTCGTTTTTTACAACCGCAATGAGACCATCGTGATTGCTCTTTTCTGCTGAATAAGGATTCATAGTTGAATTATTTCACAATACTGTCTTATAAGCTCTCTGGGTCGGGGTCTTTGGTCTTCTCGGCTAACCTTTTTTAATCGCACAGATAATTAAGGAAACAAATTGTCAGACTTAATTGATGGAAATGAATACAGAAAAGTATTAGGAAGGTATCCAACAGGGGTAACCCTTGTTACTTCTTTAACGCATGAAGGACCTCAGGCAATGGTAATAGGTTCATTTGTATCTGTTTCCTTAGAACCACCATTGGTTGGATTTCTGCCGGGGAAAGAATCAAATACATGGCAAAAAATGAAAGATGAAAACAAATTTTGTGTGAATGTGTTATCTGACGAACAGGAAGATGTAGCAAATGAATTTTTTCGCAAGGAGAATGACCCTTGGGAAGTTATTTCTTGGCACATGACTAATCAAGGACTACCTGCTATAGATGGCTGTCTAGCTAGCATTGATTGTTCTGTTTTCGACGTGGTAGAAGCAGGAGACCATTGGTTCGTTATAGGAGAGGTGCTAGGAGCTGAAGTGCTGGAAACTGGTTCACCATTGCTTTTTCTTGGTGGCTCATACGGAAAATACGGGAGTAACTGAAATGCCTATATATGCGTTAGGGGAATTTGAACCTGAGATAGATTCGAGCGCTTACATCCATTCGGAGGCTGTAATCATCGGAAATGTCGTAATAGGTCCAGAATCAAGTGTGTGGCCACATGCCGTCTTACGCGGTGATGACGGAAAGATAGAGGTCGGTGCTCGAAGTTCCGTTCAGGACAATGCAGTCATCCACTGCATACCAGATGTTGTTACCACTGTCGGAGATGATGTCACCTTAGGTCATTTATGTCATTTAGAAGGATGCCTGATTGAAGATGAAGCGCTGGTAGGAGTCGGAGCTGTAGTCCTTCATAATGCCGTAGTGGGAAGAGGTTCTATAGTTGGTGCTAATGCAGTTGTCAGGAATGGACAAAAAATCCCTCCACTCTCAATGGCGTTAGGAGTTCCGGCTCAAGTGCGAGAAGGAGTAGTAAAGGAAGGAACTAACATGTTGAATGCCCTTTCTTACCAAGCTAGAGGACCGAACTATACGAAAAACCTTCGAAGGATCGACTAGTCAGATGGACGCAGTTGTCTTGGATCCGGGAAAGATAGGGATTTGGACGCATTTACTAGACACCGTGCCTTCTGAACGTGCCCGCGAAGGGGCTAGTGAAATTGAAGAAATGGGTTTCGGGACAATTTGGATTCCTGAAACTGCAGGGCGAGACCCGTTTGTTCATTCAAGCTTTTTGCTTTCTAGTACTAAAAAAATTGCTTTAGCGACAGGAATAGCAAGCATCTATTCTCGGGATGCTATAGCGATGGCAAGTGCTTCGCGGACGCTTTCAGAAGCTTTCCCAAATAGATTTTTACTAGGAGTAGGAGTCAGTCACGGACCTTTTGTTGAAGTCGTGAGAGGTCACGCCTGGGAGAAGCCTGTAGAACATCTTCGAACCTATTTGGAAAGTTTGAAGAGGGCGCCATTTTGGGCATATAAACCTGAGATCGAAGCGCCTATTTGCGTAGGTGCTTTGGGCCCTAAAGCTCTACGACTTGCGGCTGAATTAACTTGGGGAGCACATCCTTATAATGTGACGGCAGATCATACTGCAATGGCACGTGAAGTGATGGGGAAAGAAGCTTTTTTAGCCCCGATGGTTGCAGTTATTTTAGAGAGTGACCCTACGAAAGCTAGAGAAATGGCAAGGAAGGACCTAGCCATTTATTTAGATCTACCAAATTACAGGAACAATTTATTGCGAATAGGTTTTACTGAAGATGATTTAAGCCAAGGGGGAAGCGATCGTTTGTTGGACGCTTTAAGACCATGGGGTGATTTGCAAAAAATTTCCGACAATATTCAAAAACATTTTGATGCTGGTGCTGACCATGTTTGTGTGCAACTGGTAGTTGATCAAACAGATTATGACTCATTCAAAAATGGACTACCCGTAGACCAATGGCAACGGTTAGCAGAGAGCCTTATATAGATGCCTGAAACTTTCCGTTTCCAATCTGAAGGTTTGCAATTGTCTTCACACTTGGAAATACCTGATTCGGAAGAGAAAGTCCTACCCGGCGTTTTGTTGGTTCATGGTTTTCCAGAGGGTCCTGGCGGCGGAGCTAATTCAGCCAGCACTCTGCCTGAATTAGCGAGAAGGATTTCTTCCGAAATGGGCTTTGTGACAATGGCACCGCTTTTGAGAGGCACTGGCGAATCAGAAGGATGTTTCAGTCTTTCTGGTTGGCTTACAGATGTCCAGCAGGCAGTTATTGAACTCAAAAACCACCCTCGAGTAGGTCAGGTGTGGCTGGTTGGATTCGGTAGCGGTGGAGCTATTTCTATTTGTGCTGCAGCTAAAACATCAGAAGTGCAAGGTGTTGGAGCACTTGCGGCACCAGCTGATTGGTCTGCATGGGCAGCTTCACCAAAGAGGCTTTTAATACATGCTCGTAGAGCTGGGGTCATACCTGATCCTAATTTTCCAGACGATTTCGATTCATGGTCGGCAGACCTCAAGTTAATTTCTGCGGAATCAGACATTTCACGACTCAGCGGCATGAGTATTCTTATCGTTCATGGAACTGAAGATGATGTGGTTTCCTCTCTAGAGGCAAGGGCACTTTCAGATGCCCACGGGAATACCGATATGAGATTGATAGAAGGAGCTGGTCACCACTTACGGCACGACCCACGAGCAATAGCGATACTCCTCGGATGGCTAGATAAACAGAGAAGAGTGAATAAATAGGGCTTAATTTTTCAATCAATTTTCTTACTATTAAGCCTTGAATTTCTTAGTATTAAGCCATGATAATTGTTACTATCTAAATAGGAGAAATACTTCGTACCCGGCAGGAGTAAATAAATTGACTTCAAGTGAAATAGGTGTGGATCTAAGTAGTTATCAGCTCGGTTGGAGCGATGAAGAGGACTATATCTATAAACCGAAAAAAGGTCTTAATTCCGAAATCATCAATGAGATGTCAGGAATGAAAAATGAGCCGAAATGGATGCATGATTTTCGACTCAAATCACATGAAAGATTCTTGAAAAGACCTATGCCCGCATGGGGAGGTGATTTAGGCGAGATTGACTTTGACGATATCTATTACTACATAAAGCCAACTGAGAATCTTTCAGATGACTGGGATGATGTGCCTGATTCGATCAAAGACACGTATGAAAAATTGGGAATTCCTGAAGCTGAACGCAAGTACCTGGCAGGTGTAACAGCGCAGTATGAATCGGAAGTTGTCTACCACAAAAACCGAGAAGATTTAGAAGAACAAGGTGTCATTTTTTCAGACATGGATACAGCTTTACGCGAAAATCCGGATTTGGTAAAAGAATATTTTGGGAAAGTTATACCTCCGAATGACAACAAATTTTCTGCTCTCAACTCAGCTGTTTGGAGTGGAGGATCTTTTATTTATGTTCCACCAGGGGTAAAAGTCGAGATGCCTCTTCAGGCCTATTTCAGAATAAATGCTGAAAATATGGGTCAGTTCGAAAGAACATTAATAATTGCTGACGAGGGCTCTGAAGTTCATTACATAGAAGGATGCTCAGCTCCTGTGTATACAACGGACTCTTTACATTCAGCAGTAGTGGAAATAGTAGTTAAACCATCGGCAAGAGTTACCTATACGACGATTCAGAATTGGTCAAATAACGTTTACAACCTCGTTACAAAGAGAGCAGTTGTAGAAGAGGAAGGCCGTATGGAATGGATTGATGGAAACATAGGTTCGCAGTTGACTATGAAATATCCTGCAGTCGTTATGACCGGACCGAAAGCATCTGGTGAAGTATTGTCAGTTGCTTATGCCGGATCCGGTCAGCATCAAGACGCAGGAGCCAAGATGACCCACGCCGCACCAGAAACTTCATCGAAAATAATTTCAAAGTCGATCTCAAAAGATGGGGGAAGAACCAGCTACAGAGGATTGGTGAGAGTTGAAGATGATGCTTATGGCTGTAAAAGTCACGTACAGTGCGACGCTTTGATACTTGATGACGAAAGCATCTCAGATACGTATCCATACATGGAGGTTGGAACTTCAGATGCTGTTATTGGGCATGAGGCAACGGTTTCTAAAGTCGCAGACGAACAACTGTTTTATTTAATGAGCAGAGGTCTTTCTGAAGATCAAGCCACTTCTTTAGTTGTTAATGGGTTCATAGAGCCAGTAACAAAGACGCTTCCCATGGAATATGCAGTCGAGTGGAGTCGTCTTATCGAATTGCAGATGGAAGGTTCTGTCGGTTAATAGACAGAAATTACTCATTGAACTGTCATACTGTTTGTATGCCAATGCGAGAAGATTGTAAACAGTTTGAAAGTAGAAGTTATTCGAACGGGGAAACTGTTAGAAAATGCAATTTGGACAAAGCCCCAGAAGCTCCCTGGCGTTGCCCAGAAGATTGCACTTCTTATGAAAAAAGAAGGGTCGACGTAAATTGGAGCTATGGGAGTCTAATAACGCCTGAAACTCCGAAAGAGCCTTCAAGCTTGGGAGAAGATGAAAGTATTGCAGCACTACTTGACGCAGCCGAAAACGTTATAAATGAAGCCGGTCCTCGAGTGATAGCAGAGTTTGAAAAGAAAAATCGAAAAAAGGGTCGTTCTAGATTGAAGAAAATTTCACGCAACTCAAATAAGAAACGCAGAAAAAAGTGAGTTCTTAATTTTGTGCAATTTTAAAACCCGATGATGCTGAAAGTTTTCTTTCCTGTAGCCTGAATCTCGCAGATGCAGGACACAAAAGTTAAATTCGATCTCCCAGTCAATGACCTTATGCCTGATGTTTTGGGTCAGAGTGACGAACTTCTGAAAATAATAGAATCCTCTTTCCCGGAGACAAAAATTCATGTAAGAGGAAATCAGATCACTATTGAAGGAGAGAATACTAATCTAGTCGAACAGGTATTTAATGAAATGGTGATAATGCTCGAAAGGGGCCTACAGATTGATGCGAATATCGTCAACAAAACAATCGAAATGGTAATGGAGCAAGAGAATCCAGCTGAAGTCCTTACAACAGAACTGTTAATTACAGCGAAGGGGAAACCAGTTAGAGCCAAGTCCGTAGGACAAAAAAACTACCTTGATACCGCGAGTAAAAATGTGATTACTTTTGCAATTGGTCCAGCCGGAACAGGAAAGAGTTGGTTAGCAGTTGCTCTAGCTGTCAACTCTATGCAAAAAGGCGAAGTCGATAGGATTATTCTCACCAGACCTTTAGTTGAAGCAGGAGAAAGAGTCGGTTTTTTACCTGGCGACTTGATGGCAAAAGTAGACCCCTACTTCAGGCCTCTTTATGACGCTCTTTTTGACATGTTAGATCCTGAAAAAGCTGAAAGGCTTCTCGACAGAGGTCAGATTGAAGTTGCGCCACTGGCATTTATGAGGGGCAGGACGCTTAATAACAGCTTTATTATCTTAGATGAAGCACAAAACACTACACCTGAACAGATGAAAATGTTCCTGACAAGAATTGGGTTTGGCTCACGAGTAATTATTACTGGCGATGCAAGTCAAGTGGATGTCCCAGGAGGTCGAAGTGGAATCGAAGGCTTGGAAAATATATTTGCCGGAATAGATGGGTTGGGCTTTGTAAAACTTGGATCCAGAGATGTGGTAAGACACAGAATAGTTCAAGACATAGTTAAAGCGTATGAAAATGCCGGTAGGCAATTCAAAAAAAACACTGGCAGTAAGTAACTTGCCTGAAGAAGTATCAATATCGGATCGTCAAATCTCAATAGATGTAGTTGATAACAGACTTCAAAAAACTACTGATGCGAGGTTTGAATTTTTGAGAAAATTCGCAGAGGAAATTGTTAACGATGCAGCACCTAATAAAAGGCCTCTTGAAATGAATGTATTTCTCCTAGACCCAGAAGAAATATCAATACTTAATGAAAAGCACCTATTTAAAGAAGGACCTACAGACGTATTGGCTTTTCCAATAGATGAACTAGATAGTGTTCCAGACCAACCTGTTTATCTAATGGGTGATGTCTGTATATGTCCCGAAATAGCTGCAGAGCAAGCAAAAGAGAAAAATATAGATTTTGTAGATGAAATTGCCCTTCTGCTAACCCATGGGATACTCCACTTGCTTGGATATGACCACGACGAAGAAAAAGCGGAAGCTGAAATGAAGGAAATAGAAAAGACCCTCCTTACCCGTCATGCAAAACATTTAAGAAGCAAAAATGATTAAAAAGATCATTAGTAGTTTTTCTAAGTCAAAAGAAACCAGGATTGTTTCAGAAAACGAGCTATTAGAAACTGCTAAAAAGGCCCTTGAGTCAAAGTCAATTGAAAACGATGAACACGAACTTATAGCCTCTGTTTTGGCTTTTGGAGACACTCTGGTCCGAGAAGTTATGACACCTAGACCTGACATAGTAAGTGTTCCCGATACTTTCACGGTTTCTGCTGCAATGGAGGTCGCTGTTTTGAACGGATTTTCCCGTGTGCCGGTAAGTAGCGACAGTCTAGACGAAATAGTAGGAGTGGTTTTTGCAAAAGACATGATGGAAGCCCAGTTAGACGGAGACGGTGAAATTTCAGTTAAAACCTTGGCTCGTTCACCACAGTTCATACCAGAAACAAAAAAAGCAGGGTTACTGCTCCGTGAAATGCAGTCGAATCGCTATCACCTAGCGATAGTAATTGATGAATATGGCGGAACTGCCGGACTTGTGACTTTAGAAGACTTGTTGGAGGAAGTAGTAGGCGAGATAGTAGATGAGTTTGACAGTGAAGAACCACTCGCCGAACCTTTAATTGGTGGAGGTTTACGTGTCCATGGGAGAATGCCAGTTGATGAACTGAATGAACTATTAGGAGGAGTCTTACCTGACGGTGATTGGGATACTTTAGGGGGACTGATTTTTGATGCTCTAGGTCATGCACCCGAAACTGGTGAAAATGTTGACATAGCAGAGCACCATTTTGTAGTTGAAAAAGTGGTTGGACGGAGGATAACGCAGGTCAGAGTAACAAAGCCTGCTAAGTGAGTATGAACCAATTTTCAGAAAGCAGTCCTTCTTTGAGAAAATCTGAAACTCACCGTTCGGGTTTTGTGAGTTTGGTGGGGAGACCAAATGTAGGTAAGTCGACTTTATTAAATGCTTTTTTGGAAAAGAAAGTAACAATTGTTTCAGACAAGCCACAAACCACTCGTACGGAGATCAGAGGGGTCCTTACAGGTTCCGGGTTTCAGATTGTTTTCTGTGACACACCAGGCATTCATAAACCTAGGACTCTTTTGGGTAGAAGATTAAATGACACAGCGCGCTTCACGTTAAAAGAAATAGACTTGGTTCTTTTTTTGATTGAGGCCGATTCTGTCATCGGTAAAGGCGACAAATTTATTGCCAAGTCGTTGCCTCCTGAAAAAACTGTTTTGGTGCTGAACAAAATTGACAAAGTAAAAAGTGGAAGAATACTCACTCAGCTAAATAGAGCGTCAGAATTTTCTTTTGCAGAGTATTTTCCAGTTTCTGCTTCCACAGGAGAAGGAGTCCCAGAGCTTTTAGAACACATCAAAACTATTCTTAGTCCGGGACCTCAATATTTTCCCGAAGGAATGGAAACTGATTTTTCCGAATCCTTCTGGGTTGCTGAACTAGTCAGAGAGCAACTCCTTGCGGAAGTGCACGATGAATTGCCACATTCGATCGCGACGCGAGTAACTGAGTGGAATTGGCCACATATAAGGTGTGAGATTTTAGTAGAACGTGATTCGCAAAAAGGAATAGTTATTGGACACAAAGGTCAAGTTCTAAAAAAAGTTGGAATTGAAGTTCGAAAACAGTTACAAGAAGGTGCTTTCATTGAGTTGGTGGTAAAAGTAGAAAAAGACTGGCAAAAACGTCCAAGATCGTTGGATCGCTTTGGATATTGAGATTAAAAACCTTCACCCAAATTTTCTAATCCGTGTTGTGCGGATAACTTCAAAACTGTGATACCAGATTTTTTAAATCCTGAATGCATTCCTAAACACATCGCTTGTGTGATGGACGGTAATGGCCGATGGGCAGAAAAAAGAGGATTAAAAAGAACGGATGGACATACGGCAGGAGAAAAAGCTCTTTTTGATGTAGTGGAAGGTGCCATAGAAATAGGTGTCAGTTGGTTTACTGTTTTCGCATTTTCAACCGAAAATTGGAAGCGCCCGGCAAAAGAGGTTCAGTTCTTACTTGACTTTAATGAGCAGATAATAATTCAGAGACAAGAGGAACTCAACGAGAGAAATGTACGGATCTGTTTCCTTGGACGTCGTGACAAAAAAGTGCCGCAAAGGATAATCAGAAGAATGCAAGAGGCTGAGGAATTGACAAAAGGTAATACAGGTTTGACTTTTACTGTTGCGTTCAATTACGGGGGAAGAGCTGAAATCGTCGATGCTGTTCAGAAAATGATTGACTCTGGTGTCAAAAGAGTTACGGAAAAAACGATTGAAAGAAATCTTTATAACCCTGAAATGCCTGATCCGGATTTAGTCATCAGAACTTCAGGTGAATCGCGAATTTCTAATTTCCTACTGTGGGAACTTGCTTACAGCGAATTGGTATTCAGTGAGCGACTCTGGCCAGATTTCTACAGAGATGACTTATTTAATGCAATTAAGGAGTATCAAGATAGAGATCGACGATTTGGCGGCCTCGGGGGCAGTTGAAATGGCTCTTTATCGAGATGATGGAATAGTTCTTAGAACATGGAAACTTGGAGAATCAGATCGGATAGTTGTGATCCTGACCAAAGAGAACGGAAAAGTGAGAGTTGTTGCAAAAGGTGTCAGGAAAACAAAAAGCAAATTTGGTGCTCGGCTAGAACCAACCAGCCATGTTTCTTTGCAGTTATTCAGTGGCAAAGGGGAGCTTGGAATAGCAACTCAAGCTGAGACAATAGATAGTTTCCAAAATATTAGAACGAATCCCGATTTGTTTAGTGAGGCATCTGCCATGTTAGAGGTTGTTGATTATGTGGCTCCTGATGATTCGCCAGATTCGATTCGTTACAAAATGCTTCTTGGAGCACTGAGAACGCTGGATGAAAAAAAGCCACCTCTACTAGTGCCAGCTTTTTTTCTTAAACTGCTTGAACATGAAGGTTTAGGCCCTGAATTGGGTTATTGCGTCAAATGTGCAAATACAGAAAATTTAGCATCACTATCGATTGGTGAAGGAGGGGTTTTTTGCAAGGATTGTCAACGAGGACGAAAAATTTCATCGGCGTCTCTCGCTGTAATGAGAGCAATTTTAGGTGGAGGGCTAAACAAGGCGCTCGAAATAAAAGATGAAAAAATTATTGTAGAAGTAGACCGGATTGCTCATGAGGCTATGGAGTTTCACATAGAAAGAAAAATACGTTCACGAAGAGTTATGGATACTTAAAAAATATTTCAAAACAAGTCTCAGATGCCTAGTACGCTTCGATCATGGGTGTTAACAAAGAAGAACTCTTCGACAAGGTCGTAAACCTGTCAAAAAGAAGAGGTTTCGTATTCCAATCTGCAGATATCTATGGGGGATTTAGATCTACTTACGACTATGGGCCTGTTGGAGTGTTGCTGCTTAGAAATGTAAAAGATCAGTGGTGGCGTTCCATGGTGCAACTTCGGCAAGACGTAGTTGGCTTGGATGCATCGATACTCTCGCCTCCGTCCATTTGGGAGGCATCAGGGCATTTAACAAATTTCACTGACCCGCTAGTTGATTGTCGTGAATGCGGTTCACGTTTCCGTCAAGACAAACTTGAAGACCCTAATACGTGCCCAAGTTGTGGCGCAAGCTCATCATTTACGGAAGCAAGGCAGTTTAATTTGATGTTTAAAACCCATGCGGGGCCTGTAATGGATTCCGCGGCAGAGGTCTACTTGCGACCAGAAACCGCACAGGGAATGTTTACTAATTTTGCAAACGTGTTAAACACGAGTAGAAAAAAACCACCTTTCGGCATAGCTCAAATAGGAAAGTCTTTTCGAAATGAAATAACGCCGGGAAATTTTGTCTTCAGAACAAGGGAATTTGAACAAATGGAAATGGAGTATTTCGTCCCACCGAATGACTCTGACGAATGGTTTGATTACTGGTGCCAGGAGAGAATGAATTGGTATCTAAATCTAGGTATGAAAAAAGACTCAATAAGATTGAGGGTTCACGAAAGTGACGAACTGAGTCACTATTCCAAAGCCACTTCTGATATCGAGTATTCCTTCCCGTGGGGTTGGGACGAATTAGAAGGCGTAGCGAACCGAACTGATTTTGACTTGAACCAGCATGCTCAGTCTTCGGGAAACAAGCTTGAATACAATGACTCAGGTACAGGCGAAAGATATGTACCGCATGTTATAGAACCTGCCGCCGGCGCTACAAGAACTGCTATGGCATTTTTAATGGACGCATATGATGAAGAGGAGGTAAATGGGGAAGTGCGAAATGTTTTGAAGCTAGACCATCGTCTTGCTCCCTACAAAGTTGCAGTCCTTCCTCTCTCTAAAAAAGACGAGCTTATTGAACCATCAAAACAAGTTCTTGAACTTGTTCAACCTCACTGGATGTGTGATTACGATCAAACACAGGCAATAGGACGCCGATACAGACGGCAAGACGAAATTGGAACCCCCTATTGTGTGACAATTGACTTTGAGACCATCGAGGATAAAGCAGTAACAGTTAGAGAACGAGACTCAATGAATCAAGATCGTGTTTCAATCAATGAACTTGTCGATTACCTGTCATCTCGTTTAGTTTCATAGTCTCAACCATGGATAACGAACACTCCCTCAATTGGTTAAGAGAACTGCTTGAAACAGCGAAAGCCGAGGGCACGGATGAAGCGAAGAGAAATACTGTTGCTTCAGTTCCGACATCCTTAATTGAGTCGTTATTACACGACTCTGTTTCAACAGGTTCTTCAAATGAACTGGAACTTTTAGGCAAAGGAATTGCCGCTAGCCCTGGTGCAGCGGCTGGAGTTTTATGCTTCTCGAGCGATGCTGTCATGGATGCAACTGATAGAGGTGAGAAAGCAGTTCTGGTATGTAACGAAACTACCCCTGCGGATGAAATAGGAATGAGGATGGCAGAAGGCATCGTCACCGCTAGGGGAGGAATGGCCAGTCATGCAGCGGTGGTTGCTAGAGGATGGGGCATACCAGCTGTTGTGGGTTTAACCGATCTAGAAATTTCTAGTGAAAGTATGACCATAGGTGGAATTCTTTTGGAAAATGGAGCTGACATTTCTTTAGATGGGGCTACGGGAGAAGTATTCGCCGGAAAGGTACAACTTCTAAAATCGAGCGAAGAGATGGATGAAGTTGAAACATTATTGAAATGGGCGGATGAAATTAGATCTGATCAAATAAAAATCCGAACTAATGCTGACACCGGAGAAGATGCGGCTAGAGCTCTTTCGTTTGGAGCCGAAGGAATTGGTCTGTGTCGCACCGAGCATATGTTTATGGGAGATCGCCTTCCTCTTATACAAGGTTTTATCCTTTCCGAGGAGAAAAGTGATGAAGAAATAAAAAGCTTGGAAGCATTAATGCTGGCCCAACGTGAGGATTTATCTGAAGTTATTGACGCCATGGCACCTTATCCGGTCACAATACGACTCCTAGATGCGCCACTCCATGAATTCCTTGACACTGAAAATTCCGAAGAGTGGGCAGAGCACAACCCTATGCTCGGAACCAGAGGTGTCAGATTGGCCATATTACGAGAACAACTTTACAGAATGCAGTCCAAAGCGATCGTGGGAGCGTTGGAAGACGTTCGAAAGTCGGGAAAGCAGCCAAAGGCAGACATTATGGTTCCGTTAGTTTCAGATGTTAAAGAACTAAATCTAGTGCGTTCTTGGATTGAGCAAGAGGTCTCATCCTTAGAACCTGAATTACGACCGAGTATAGGAACCATGATCGAAACGCCACGTTCAGCTATCACTGCAGAAGAGATTGCAGTCGGCGCGGATTTTTTCTCTTTTGGTACAAATGACTTAACACAATTGGTTTTTGGATTTAGTCGTGATGACATTGAAAGCCGGGTTATAAGTATGTATTTAGACAAAGATATTCTTCCCAGCAACCCTTTTGAGAAACTTGACCAGCAAGGTGTCGGGCACATGATAGAACATGCAATAGCTAATGGGAGAAAAACTGACCCCACCCTTGAAATAGGAGTATGTGGTGAACATGGCGGCGATCCTGAATCGATTGCTTTTTTCTTCAATGCAGGTGTCGATTATGTTTCATGCTCACCTTTTCGTGTTCCAATCGCACGATTGGCGGCAGCTCAAGCTGTTCTCTCTTCTGCAGATTGAGCTTTCCTCTAGCAAGTTGATCTCACACGCTGCTAAGTTTCGACTATGGGAATTGTGGATGATGATATTCGTCGAGTCCGCGAAGAGTCCGACATAGTTCGGATAGTTACACAACATACGCAGTTGAAAAAAGTAGGCCGTTCGTGGAAAGGCCTGTGTCCTTTTCATAATGAAAAAACCCCCTCTTTCACAGTTAGTCAAGAGACAGGAAGGTATTACTGTTTCGGGTGTCAGGCAACAGGTGATTCGATTGAGTTCTTACGTCAAATTGAGAATCTAGATTTTGTTGCTGCTGTTGAAACCCTTGCTTCTCAAAGTGGTATATCACTTAGATACACCGACAAAAAAGAAGGTAAAACTCGTAACCGTAGAAAAGAATTAGTTGAGATAGTTGCACAAGCGGTCGACTTTTACAACAAGAAACTATTGGACAGAGACCAGCACGATGCTCGTCCCGCACGAGAATATTTAAAACAAAGAGGCTTAGATGGTCGAATTGCAGAAAAGTTTTCTATTGGTTGGGCGCCTGACTCATGGGACTCGCTATGCAAGGATCTGTCCATTTCAAATGAAGATCTAGTTGCTTCTGGTCTAGGAGGGATTAATAAGAATGGTGGACAGTATGATTTTTTTAGAAATCGCATACTTTTCCCAATCTTTTCAGAGCAAGGAGATCCAGTAGCTTTTGGAGGTAGAAAACTTCCGAATGGAGATGGCCCTAAATATAAAAACACATCAGATGGTGCTGAAATATATTCAAAAAGCCAAACCTTATACGGTCTTAATTGGGCGAAAGAAGAGGCCGCAAGGGTAGATGAACTAGTCGTTTGCGAAGGATACACCGACGTCATCGGATGTCATGAGGCAGGAATATCGAGAGCAGTCGCAACATGCGGAACAGCTTTAACACGAGAACATGTAAGGAAGATGGCACGATTTGCAAAAAAAGTTACTTTAGCTTTTGATGCAGACAGCGCAGGTCAGTCTGCGGCTGAGAAGGCTTATGAATGGGAATCAGAATTCGATGTTCTTTTTAAAGTGGCAGACCTGCCCGAAGGGCAAGACCCAGGCGATTTAGCATTCTCAGATCCTGAAGAACTACGAAGGGTGATTGAAAATGCAAAACCTCTTATGCAATTTAGAGTCGACAGAGTTCTTGGTAAAGGAGATCTGGATAGCAAAGAAGGGAGAGCCAAAGCAGCTATTGAAGCAATGAAGGTAGTTGTAGAACATCCCGATCAACTAATTCGAGATCAGTACATAGTTCAGATCGCAGACAAGTGCCTTATTGGAGTGGATGAAGTAAGGAGACGCGCTTCAAAGGAAAACTCAACTACTGAAAAAGAAAGAGAAACTTCGCTGGAAGATATTTCTAATAACCCTGTGGAGAGAATGACAGTTGAATATCAAGCTCTTCGAATGTGTATCCATAAACCTGAAGAAGTAAAAGATTGGTTCCATCCTGTTTTACTGTCAGATCCGCTTTCAGAGACCATTTATGAAGCTTTGAACACTTCAACAAATCTGCATGAAGCAAACGAAATGCTCGGAAAGGAGGCATCTGATCTCCTAGGGCGACTATCTGTGGAGGAATCAGAAGATGATAAAGCACTTGGGGTTTTTTCACGACTTCTTTCGTTAGCGGCAGAACGAAAGGCAGTAGAGTTGGAATCTCTAGCGCGCCAATCCGGTGACCTTGTTGAATATCAAGCGGACATTTCCTATTTGAGACGAAGCGTGATGGAACTTAATCAAGAGGGAATTCATGAAATTGAAGCAGGGTTGAAATTGCGAAGTTGGCTTATAGATAAATCTGGAGTTTAGATAGCGTAAATTCTGGAAAGATTTCGATCACTTTTTAATGCAACAGGTATGGTTATCTGACTGATATTATTTGATTCTCCTTCCGGGGTAGCTCAGTTGGCAGAGCATCGGACTGTTAATCCGCTGGTCGTGGGTTCGAGCCCCACCCCCGGAGCTTAAAAATTGTTATTTTCATCTGTTGGATACGTCTATTTGTAAATCAGGGAAAAATTTTATGAGCGATGAACTTAAAGGTAGGGGTCCAATAGGGGAGTTGATAGCTAGAGTCTTCAAAATGGATGAGGAAGAAAAGCCATCCGAAGAAGAAGACTTTCAGGAACGAGACCCTTTTATTCAAACATAAGATAGTTTTTGTTATCTATCTCTGTCCAGAGCGTAAATTACTTAGGGTGAGACAGTAGGCAAGAAATTTTATTCTTCCAGCCGTCAGATTTTCGAAGGTCTATAAACAAGTCGCCGAGTTCATGGTATGCGATTGCAAGAGGTTTAAAAGTTTTAATATTTTTAGTCAGACCATACTTAACTCTTCTCACCTCTGGCTCAAAAGTTCCGAAAATTTTGTCCCACGTAATAAAAATCCCAGCATAGTTTTTGTCAATGTATTGAGGGTTTGAACCATGGTGAACACGATGATGTGAGGGGGTGTTGAAAATATTTTCAATTGGCTTTGAGAGTCTTCCGATGGTTTCAGTATGAATCCAATATTGGTAGAGGAGATTCAGTTGCCCGGCTTTCATTACTTGTTGTGCGGGAATTCCCAGAAGTGGTAATGGCATGTGAACCCAGGAAACAAGGTACCCAGACCATGGCTGCCGAAGCGCTGTTGAAAGATTGTAGTGCTCACTTGAATGATGGGTAACATGATTAGCCCAAAATATCCTTCTTTCATGCTGGATCCGATGGCTCCAGTAATAGAGAAAATCCCATCCAATCATCGCAAATAGGAAAGACAGTTTGCGATTTTTGATATCGAACACTCTATGTGAGTAAAGAAATCTGTAGATCCTCCCTAGAAGTAAAGCGAAAAGAGTGTTGATTGTGATATTTCCTGCGAGCATTTTGAGACTCGCTTTTGTGTCGTTAGCTTCATACCCCACTGGCACCAAAGGGTCAGGATCAGGACTTGCTCCAGAGAGTTCCTCCTCGGACGCTTCATCCATGTCACCAAGTTCTCGTAGATGAGGTCGATTTTGAAGTGTTCTCGCCTCGGCGAGCATGGTGATAGCAAACATTGGAAGAGAGATTGCATCTATAAAATCGAATTTAATATGTTTAGATTTACGCATAGCTAAATACCAGTTTAAACGCGAATATTTCGCCAACTAAAGCGAGAACCTAGAAGATGGCCGCCTGGCATTACAACTGTGAGTGTCAGAAAAAAAGCCAGAAGAGGATCGAGGCTAAACCAGTTAACGAAAGCGTTAATGGCTAAGAGTCTTAAAAACATTAAAACACCTAGTGCAAGTTGCACACCGGCAAGTCTTCGAGTCCTATCTTTTAGTGTTCTTACTGGGCGACCCGCAAAGGTCCACAGATCATGTAGAAGGATTGTGAACATAATTCCAGCTTCTCCGGCGATAGCGGCAGATCTGGTTAGATTCCAATTATTCAAATCAAAAAGCCAAAAGAAAACTAAAGCATCCAGAATCAGCGCCCCAGCAGTCACAATTAGGTACCTGCTCAGGGCGCGACTCCTTAGAGGTTGCACACGTAGTCGGAGTAGATGTCTCAGATAGGAGACATAGTGGCTTACGGCAACTTTGGATTTTCCAAATGACCTCTCAAGAAATACGTACGGAATTTCTTTAATGTTGCTTGTTTGCGATCGTGCAAGAATTTCCAAAAGTATTTTGTAGCCCACTGGGTCAAGTTCAGTTTCAGAGACAATTGAACGTTTAACGACGAAGTACCCGCTCATTGGATCAGTTACTTTCCCTATTGCTCCAGGTATAAGTAGTTGTCCTAAAGTTTGGGCTCCTTTTGAAAGTAGACGTCTTGAAAGAGACCATTTTTTTATCCCACCATCAGGTGTATAGCGACTAGCTATTACAACCCCATAATCACCCCTGTTGAATGTTTTGAATAGATCTTTTATGGTTTCTGAAGGGTGCTGCCCATCTCCATCCATCACCCCTAGAAGGCGACCATTGGAATGATGCCATCCACAGATAACTGCTGTAGCGAGTCCTTTCTGGCCTAAACGACGCACCACGGTCAGTTCAGGTATTTCTTCTGATAGACCCGCTGCAACTTCCCATGTCTTATCGGGGCTGTCATCGTCTACAAGAATTATTTCAAAAGCAATCTGGAGTTCTATAAGAGTTTTACGTAGCGATAGAAGGAGTTGGGAAATACCAGAGGATTCATTAAAGGTTGGTATCACTACGCTTAGTTCTACGTCGCTTTGATTTTCAGCGGAAACTCTCAAGATTTCAGAATTACTGACTTCTATGAGATTATTAAAGTCCACAAAAACTCCTGTATTTGGCGATTATGTATAAAAATAATCGTACTTGCTTGCTCAGAACTAAGGCACTTGGCGATTGTTTTGTAATACTGCATTGGGCCGGTAGCTCAGTGGTTAGAGCAGACGACTCATAATCGTCCGGTCGCGGGTTCGATCCCCGCTCGGCCCACTTATGAAGGCAGCATTAATTACTGAAAAAGAAACGATTAGTTTTCTTGAGTTTGAAGAGCCAGAACCCGGGGCCGATCAGGTAGTTGTCGATATAACATTGTGCGGAATATGTGGAACTGACATACACGGATATAAAACGCCAGGACCAATGAGGCCATCCATCTGTGGGCATGAATGGACTGGTGTCGTTAGTAAAACTGGCGTTGAGGTTACGAGAATCACTGAAGGGGACCGAGTGGTGGTCTCTGTTCCGCCATCTTGTGGTTCTTGTTCTGCTTGCTTGGCGGGTCAAATGGATAAATGCATGACAGTTCTGGAAGCTACGGTAGGGGCAGGTCGTTTCGACACGCCACACGGTGGTTTTGCTGCCCAGATTGCAGTTAACCATTGGAGAACATTTTTGGCTGATCCAAGACTTACCGAAATTCAAGCGGCACAAATTGAACCTACAACCATATGTTTCCATGCGGTAAGGTCAACCCCCCCTGCATTGGGTGATGTTGTAGTGGTGCAGGGAGCGGGTCCAATAGGGTTAACCACCCTTCAGTGGGCTCGTGTTGCTGGTGCAGAAACACTCATAGCGGTTGAACCTGACCCTAACAGGAGAGAAGTTGCTTTGACTCTTGGGGCCGATCACGCCGTAGAGGCGGGAGACTCAGCCGAAGAGTTCGTAAAAGATCTAACCTCAGGATTAGGGGCAGATGTCGTGTATGAATGCGCTGGTGTTGCTCCTGCTCTTCAAAGTGCCGTTGACTTGACTCGAAGAGGTGGAAAAGTCTCATTGATCGGTTTGGCTGCCTCTGACGCAATTACCAAGCCGGCTGAATGGTTGCGAAAAGAAATAAGCGTTTTCGCTTCGTTAGGCTATACACACGAAGAGTTTGAAATGTCAATGTCCTATGTGGCTGACGGCAGGGTTGATCTAGATGCTATTCATACTGGAAGTTTCCCTCTAAATGACATCGAGGAAGCTTTTTCGGAATTATCAAGTGGTGTTTCGGAACAACTTAAAGTCCTGATCGATCCAAGATAATTAGATCCGTTCTCCGATTTTCCAACCCGCAATTGATCCAGCTGGTACAAGAATCGCGAACGCCCACCATTCCTCCACTAAACCTCCAGCGATAATTGCTCCTGCTATTGAGAAGATTGCTCCAAAAAATACCGGAGCAATGGTTGTTTTACTCATAGTTCTCCCATCCTTCAAGGAAACATTACAAGATTAATCATTATTGATCTTGGATGATTTGAAAACATGGGTTATTTGACTTGGAATCGATTAGAGGTGGATCTTAAAAAATTTTCAACATTTAAAATTGTTTACTTAATGAAAATTATTAAAATTCCCACTTTTAGACATATTGTCACCACAGAGAGTAATAAAATGTATTCAGATAGGTTTAGGTGTTGAATGGAAAAAGATTCAGAAGATCAAGATAAGGCATACAGGATCCTTGTCGGTGAAAGAATCCGTTCCATCCGTAAGCAGAAGCGTCTTTCACTGCAAGAAGTGGAGTCAAGATCTGAAGCCGAATTTAAAGCGTCTGTTTTGGGAGCATACGAAAGGGCAGACAGAGCAATTTCTGTTCCAAGATTGCAAAGACTTGCAATCTTCTACAACGTCCCAGTGGATCAACTTTTGCCAGGAGAAGATGCACTTAATGAACTGACTGAAAGTTCGTTCTCTTCGACAGATAGCGATTTGAACGATAGAAGTATTGTTATCGATTTAACGAAACTTAGTGACTCCAAAGCTCCAGAGTCAGCTGTGATAGATCGCTACTTAAAAATCATTCAAGTCAAGAGGCAGGATTTTAATGGCCGTGTTCTAACTATAAGACGCGATGATTTACAGGCGTTAGCCGCAATTATCGGGACAACAGTAGAGGAAGCCCCTCAACGGCTTGACGATTTAAATTTGCTTCGAGATGCGATTTCAAGCTAGTACCCCTATAACCGGCCGGTAGTCTTAAAAACGATGAGTGTTTTATCACGTGTTCTTCGAAGTGGTGAGGGTAAGAAACTTAAAGCTATTGAATCTTTGGTACCTGATATAAATTCCTATGAACCAGAGTTTGAAAAATTACCGGATCAAGCACTTCAAGCCAAAACAAATGAATTTAAAGAAAGACTGGGAAGAGGGGAAGAACTCGATGACCTGCTAGTCGAATCTTTCGCTGTTGTCAGAGAAGCTGCACGTAGGGTCATCGGACAGCGTCATTACGACGTCCAGATGATGGGAGGCATAGCTTTGCATCTTGGCTGGGTAGCAGAGATGAGGACCGGAGAAGGTAAAACTCTAGTTTCAACGCTAGCTGCATATTTGAATGGACTAGCCGGAAAGGGTGTCCACCTGTGCACAGTTAACGATTATTTAGCGACCCGAGACAGTGAGTGGATGGGTCAGCTTCATAAATGGCTCGGTCTTTCTGTTGGGTTGGTTGTCCCATCTGTCGCTGACAGGGTTGAAAAACGTAAAGCCTATTTGGCTGATATTACATACGGAACTAATAATGAACTTGGTTTTGATTATTTACGTGACAACATGGCTTTAGACAAGGATGAACTCAGCCAAAGGGGGCACAACTTCTGCATTGTCGATGAGGTTGATTCAATCTTGATAGACGAGGCTAGAACACCTTTGATAATTAGTGGCAAGGCAAGCGATGCACTGGAGATGTATCAGAAATTTTCAACAGTGGTAAGGAACCTTAAACGAGATTCGCATTATGAGGTTGATGAAGAAAAGAGAATAATTGCTCCCACAGAAGATGGAGTAAAAGCAGTTGAGAAAGCATTAGGTATCGAGAATTTATATGACCAGGTTTCTTCGAACCTAGTGCATCAATTACATGCTGCAATTAAAGCAAAAGAGTTGTATCAAAAAGACCGTGATTACATAGTGACTGATGGTGAAGTAAGAATCGTTGATGAGTTCACAGGACGTGTTCTTGAAGGTCGTAGATGGTCTGATGGGATACATCAAGCGATTGAAGCTAAAGAGAAAGTTTCTGTAAAAGAAGAAAATCAAACTCTAGCCACTATCACTTTGCAGAATTATTTTCGTATGTACGAAAAACTTTCAGGTATGACTGGAACTGCTTCAACTGAGGCGGCAGAGCTTTCGGGTATTTATGGTTTGCAAGTAGTCACAATTCCCACTCATAAGCCAATGGTCAGAGATGACCGTTCCGACCTTGTCTACAAGACTGAAGCAGGGAAATTTCAAGCTTTGGTAAGCGACATAGTTGAGAGACAATCAAAAGGTCAGCCCGTATTGGTGGGAACCATTTCAGTTGAAAAATCTGAAAAAATTTCACGAGAACTAGAGAAACGAGGGATTTCTCACGAGGTTCTTAACGCTAAACAGCACTTCCGAGAGGCAGAAATAGTTTCGCAAGCTGGACGTCCAGGTGCTGTAACTGTAGCTACGAATATGGCTGGTAGAGGCGTTGACATAATGCTTGGTGGAAATCCATCCACACATGGAGATGAGGTTCTTGAAAGCGGAGGTCTTTATGTTTTGGGAACAGAGCGCCATGAAAGTAGAAGGATTGACAATCAGCTTCGCGGGCGAAGTGGTCGACAGGGAGACGTAGGAGAAAGCCGCTTCTATCTCTCACTTGAAGACGAACTTATGAGACTTTTCGCATCTGGTGCCTTGCGTAATGTGATGGACCGGACTTTGCCAGAAGATGTGCCAATTGAGTCAAAAATGGTGACAAAAGCTATAGAAAGAGCTCAAACCACGGTTGAGCAAAAGAATGCAGAAGCGCGGAAAAACGTCTTGAAATATGACGAAGTTATGAATGAACAGAGAAAAGTCATATATAGGAGGCGCAATGAAATACTTAACGGAGCGGATCTTAGAGGTTCCGTTTTGGAGGCAGTAGATGCAGTAGTAGATGAGATGTTGGAAACCTTTTGCGCTGAAGAGATGCCTGAAGATTGGGATTTGACCGGTCTGTTGAATGAGGTAAATGGATTTTGGCCCAGCAAAATTCTCTTAGATGATTTGGATTCGATCCAAGAAATTTCGGATTTAGAAAGGCTTTTAAAGGACAGCGCGGTTGAGTTATTTGAGTCAAGAGAGAGAGATCTTGGTGTAGAAAATTTACGTGAAGTTGAGCGGCAAGTGATGCTCAGAATAATTGATCAAAGATGGAGAGAGCATCTTTATGAAATGGACCATCTTCGCGATGGGATTCATTTAAGAGCTATGGCGCAGAAGGACCCTACAACCGAATGGCAAAGAGAAGGTTTTGAATTATTTCAAGAATTAACTGAAATTTTGCGAAGAGATTTAGTTCGCTACATTATGCGGGTTCAAGTGTCTTCAGCAGAACAAGAAGAAAGAATTCCAGAAGAGCTTGAAACAAGCGGCCCCGAAGGCCCTGTTTCAGGAGCAGCGGCAGTAGCAATGGCGGCTGGTGTTCCCGAAGAAGTAAAAGAAAGTAGAAAAATTGTCACTCAACAAAAAGTAAAAGATGAAAAAGAGTCGACACCGAGAAACGCTCCTTGCCATTGCGGTTCCGGACGCAAGTTTAAACATTGCCACGGCCGTTGATATCCAAGTCAATAGACTAATTGAGCGTGTCTTTTAGGAGAAATATTTCAAATGAATGATTTTTCGCAGGAGATTTTACTTCTCCGTCAGCGACTCAATGAAGCAGAAAAATATTTGAAGATCAATGAACTCAAAGACCAGAAGGTCATTTTAGAAGAAGAACTGGCTAAACCTGAACTATGGAATGATCAAGACAAAGGCCGTCAAGTTCAAATTGATTTATCGCGGGTAGTGGAAGACTTAGAACGTTATGTGGCTTTAGAGGAGCAGATAGAAGAAGCTGAGACTTTGATCGAGATGGCGGCTGAAGAGAAAGACGAAAGTCTTAATGAAGAGATAGAGAGATTGATTGCTGCAGCTGTAACGGACTTCGATTCTCTTGAGGTGCAGAGTCTTCTTTCGGGAGAATATGACATAGAAGACGCGGTATGTCAGATTCAAGCAGGTGCTGGTGGTACTGACGCTCAAGACTGGGCAGAAATGTTGTTGAGAATGTACACAAGATGGGCTGAAAGTAAAGGTTTAAAAGTTGAGCTAGATTCAGTGTCACCGGGTACTGAAGCGGGAATCAGTTCTGCTGAATTTATTGTGCGAGGTCGCCACTCTTTCGGATTCTTACAAAGCGAGCGTGGTGTCCATAGATTGGTAAGGATCTCGCCGTTTAACAAAGAGTCCAAACGGCATACAGCCTTCGCATCTTTTCAGGTAGTGCCTTTTTTTGAAAAGGTCACTGAGCAGATCGACATTGATGAAACGGAATTACGTATAGATACTTACAGGTCTTCAGGCGCAGGAGGTCAGCATGTTAATGTGACAGATTCTGCAGTGCGTATCACGCATATCCCAACTGGAATAGTTACATCCTGTCAAAACGAGAGAAGTCAACATCAAAATCGTGACCGCGCCATGCAAATGTTGGCAGCAAAATTGCTTGATCTTGAAAGACAACGTCGTGACGAGCAGATTGCCGAGATAAGTGGTGAGCAGTCAAACGTTGATTTTGGAAGTCAAATCCGTTCTTATGTGTTACATCCTTATCAGATGGTGAAAGATTTACGAACCGATTTTGAAATTGGTGATGTAACGAGAGTGCTTGATGGAGACCTCGATGGCTTTATAGAGTCATTTCTTCGTTGGAACAGAGCAAGGTGAACGGGAAAGGAGAGGTAATGAAATGTTTTCGTGCCGTCTATCTGCTACTTTCTCCGCGATGCCAAAAGTTATATTTATGAGTCATTTGATGATAAAAAGTGGTAGTACTTTTCGAATTGACTACAAAAGACGTGACAGGGGGCAATAATGATCCGATTTGAAGCTGTCACTAAATCCTATAAAGGTACAGTTGTGGCTCTTAGAGAGGCATCAGCTGAAATACAAAGAGGCGAATTTGTATTTCTTGTCGGTCCTTCAGGTTCAGGAAAGTCGACTTTTATCCGCTTGATTAATAGAGAAGAAGTTCCTGATGCGGGAAAAATTTTAGTTGCGGGAAAAGATATTAGTTCGCTCAGTTCTTGGAAAGTGCCCTACCTGAGGAGACAAATTGGCTATGTATTTCAGGACTACAAGCTTTTACCGAAAAAAACAGTCATCGAAAACGTTGCTTTTGCCCTGGAAGTAATAGGAAGACCAAGGCCTATAATCAAACGTCAAGTTCCCGCTATTTTGGAACTTGTTGGGCTTTCTAAAAAAGCTG
>MDTA01165520.1_pt1 | contig 29890 bp, 25 predicted proteins | sample 811151 | NCBI WGS metagenome assembly MDTA01 (sample SAMN05326648, study PRJNA326480) | marine metagenome | isolation source: seawater | place: Indian Ocean: South | collected 2010 | reverse complement strand
TGGAGTATGCGATCCAGTTTCGACTTCAGGGTAAAGCCAGGGCGATCGCGGCTCTCCGGGCAAAGATGTGGAGCCCAGCTGCGGATCCATCGGGGTGGGGCGGATCCGTCACCAGTGAGCCCCAGGTCGTACTCAAGCGGCGTGTCCCGGGGCAAAGCGGAGTCCGGTGTGATCGTCAGAAGGTTCAGCCAGGCACGGGTACCAATTCGAAGCCGTGACACCTCTGATTCGGCTAGCGGACGATCCAGCAGGCGCTCTTTGCCTTTGAATACCTGAACGGCGAGCGCTGTCTGTTCGCTGGTTACCAGCCACAGAACAAGCGAGTCCGGCGCGGAATGACGTAGAATCGGGCCGGCCAGTACCGACCCGAATTTGCCATCAGGCTCCAGATTCAGTCCTCCTCAAGTTCCCTTGGCGGGCAGTGGTGGTCTTCCACCACGGTGCCATCGTCCACGCTTTCCAAATGCACATCAAAGCCCCAGAGCCTGTGCACATGGCGCAGAACCTCGTCGGTTTCCTTGCCCAGTGGCACACGGTCTACCGGTATGTGGCGCAGGGTCAGGGAGCGGTCGCCGCGCACATCCACATTCCATACCTGGATGTTGGGTTCGCGATAACTGAGATTGTACTGTCGCGCCAGTTTCTCGCGCAGGTCCCGGTAACCGGGTTCATCGTGGATGGCGGTTACCCGATAGACGTCCTCCTGATCGTCGTTCTGGATCGCAAAGAGTTTCAGGTCCCGCATCACCTTGGGTGAGAGGAACTGCTGGATGAAGCTCTCGTCCTTGAAGTTCTTCATCGCGAAATGCAGGGTTTCCAGCCAGTCGCCGCCGGCGATGTCCGGGAACCACTCCCGGTCTTCGTCTGTGGGGTTCTCGCAGATTCTGCGCAGATCCGTGAAGATCGAGAATCCCAGGGTGTAAGGGTTCAGGCCGGAGTACCAGGGGCTGTTGAACGGTGGCTGATACACCACTGCCGAGTGGCTCTGGAGAAACTCCAGCATGAAACCGTCTGTCACCAGGCCCTTGTCGTACATACGGTGTAGAAGGGTGTAGTGCCAGAAGCTGGCCCAGCCTTCGTTCATGACCTGGGTCTGGCGCTGGGGATAGAAGTACTGGCCCAGCTTCCGCACGATGCGGATGATTTCCCGCTGCCAGGTCTCCAGCAGTGGCGCGTTCTTCTCGATGAAATAGAGAATGTTCTCCTGTGGCTCTTCCGGGTAGCGCTTGCCACGTCTGACCGGGTCATCCTCGTCGTCCATTTTCGGAATGGTGCGCCAGAGATCGTTGATGCGCCGCTGCTGGTACTCCTCACGCTCCTTCTGGCGCCGCACTTCTTCTGAAGCCGATATCGGTGCAGGGCGCTTGTAGCGATCTACGCCGTAGTTCATCAGGGCATGGCAGGAATCCAGGATTTCCTCGACGGCATCCACGCCATAGCGCTCCTCGCACTCCGCCACGTAATGGCGGGCAAACACCAGGTAATCGATGATCGCGCTGGCGTCGGTCCAGGTGCGGAACAGGTAGTTACCCTTGAAGAACGAGTTGTGGCCGTAGGAAGCGTGGGCAATAACCAGCGCCTGCATCGGCAGGGTATTTTCCTCCATCAGGTAAGCGATGCAGGGGTTGGAGTTGATCACGATCTCGTAGGCGAGGCCCATCTGACCGCGTTGATAGCCCTTGGAGGTACTGAGAAACTGCTTGCCGAAGGACCAGTGATGGTAGCCAACAGGCATGCCCACGGAGCTGTAGGCGTCCATCATCTGTTCGGCGCTGATCACCTCAATCTGGTTGGGGTAGGTGTCCAGGCCGAACTCGGCGGCGCACTTGGCAATCTCGTCGTCGTATTTCTGGATCAGCTCGAACGTCCATTCAGAACCGGTCGAGATCGGCTCCCGGGCTCTGGGCTGATCGCTTTCGGGCGAGTTTGGACGGTCCATGAGGTTAGTCATGCGGCTTTCCTCTCGAACAACTGCCGGAATACCGGGTAAATTTCGCCGGGGTCGGCGATCTGCTGCAGGGCAAAGCTCTGCGGGAATTGCTCCTGGATCTTCTCGTACTCGTACCAGAGCATCTGGTGGTCCTGGGGTGTGATCTCCACGTAGGCAAAATACTGCACCAGGGGCAGGATATTGTCGGCCAGGATCTTCCCGCACACCGGCGAGTCATCGTTCCAGTTATCACCGTCCGATGCCTGGGCAGCGTAAATGTTCCACTCGGCCGGGGAATACCGGGATTCGATAATCTTGTGCATCAGCTTGAGGGCGCTGGAGACGATGGTGCCGCCGGTTTCCCGGGAATAGAAGAACTCCTCCTCGTCCACTTCCTTGGCGCTGGTGTGATGCCGGATGAAGACCACTTCAATCTTCTTGTAGTTCTTCTTCAGGAACAGATACAGCAGGATGAAGAAGCGCTTGGCAATGTCCTTGTGCATCTGGGTCATGGACCCGGACACGTCCATCAGACAGAACATCACGGCACTGGTGGCCGGCTGTGGCTTTTTCACGTGCTGGCGGTAGCGCAGGTCGATCTCATCAATGAAGGGAATGCGGCGAACATTTGCTTTCAGTCGCGCTATTTCCTCCTCCAGAACCTGGATCTGGTCTTCGTGGCTGAACGCGGGATCCAGGTCTTCCGGCGCTGACTTCAACGCTTCCAGCTGCTTTTCCAGATCCCGGATCTTCTTCTTGCGCGCGCCTCCCAGGCCCAGGCGTCGGGCGTGGGCACCGCGCAACGAGCGCACGACGTCCAGCTTGGCCGGCACCCCCTCGGTGCTGAAGCCGGAGCGGATAAACTTGAAGGCCTCCGTATCTTTGAGCTTTTTGCGGGCCAGGTTGGGCAGTTCGAGATCGTCGAACAGAAAATCCAGGAATTCTTCCTGGGTGATCTGGAAGGCGAATTCATCCATGCCTTCACCGTCCGGGCTGGCCTGTCCCTGGCCGGAGCCCTGGCCTCCGCCGCCCTCGGGCTTGGGGATGGTGTCGCCGGCCACGAACTCCTGGTTGCCGGGGTGCACCACCTCCCGTTTGCCGCCCTGGCCGTGGTGGAAGATGGGTTCTTCAATGTCCCGGGACGGAATACTGACCTTCTCGCCCCGTTCTATATCGGTGATTGAGCGCTTCTGAACCGCATCCGACACCGCACGCTTTATGTGGTGGCGGTAGCGGCGCAGGAACCGTTCCCGGTTCACCGCGCTCTTGTTTTTACCGTTCAGTCGCCGGTCGACTATGTGGGTCATTCCCATGGCGTTACTCCAGATCAGTGAATGGTCACTGACTTAGTGAGACTTGCGAACCCGCAGGTACCATTCGGCCAACAGCCGGACCTGCTTCTCCGTGTAGCCTCGATCGACCATACGCTCGACGAACTGCTTGTGCTTGTTCTGGTCTTCCTGACTTGCTTTCGGGTTGAACGAAATCACCGGCAACAGATCCTCGGTGTTCGAGAACATCTTCTTCTCGATCACGCTGCGCAGCTTTTCGTAGCTGAGCCAGGACGGGTTCTTGCCACCGTTGTTGGCCCGGGCCCGCAGCACGAAGTTGACCACCTCGTTCCGGAAATCCTTCGGGTTGGAAATGCCCGCGGGCTTCTCGATTTTTTCCAGCTCTTCGTTGATGGAGGAGCGATCGAGGATTTCGCCGGTGTCCGGATCCCGGTATTCCTGATCCTGGATCCAGAAGTCGGCATAGGTGACATAGCGGTCGAACAGGTTTTGGCCGTATTCGCTGTAGCTTTCCAGGTACGCAGTCTGGATTTCCTTGCCGATAAACTGCACATAGTGCGGCGCCAGGAATTCCTTGATGAACCTCAGGTATTTCTCATGGGTCTCCGGCGGGAACTGTTCCTGTTCGATCTGTTTTTCCAGAACGTAGAGCAGATGTACCGGGTTCGCCGCCACTTCGGTGGTGTCGAAGTTGAAGACCTTGGACAGGATTTTGAAGGCGAAGCGGGTAGAGAGCCCGTCCATGCCTTCCATCACGCCAGCGGCGTCACGGTACTCCTGGATGGATTTGGCTTTCGGGTCGGTATCCTTGATGTTCTGGCCGTCATAAACCCGCATCTTGGAGAAGATGCTGGAGTTTTCCGGCTCCTTTATGCGCGAGAGCACCGAGAACTGGGCCAGCATGTCCAGGGTGTCTGGCGCGCAGGGAGCGCCTTCGAGCGAACTGTTGCTGAGCAGTTTCTTGTAGATCTCGATTTCTTCGGTCACCCGCACACAGTAGGGCACCTTGACGATATAGACCCGGTCAAGGAACGCCTCGTTGTGCTTGTTATTGCGGAAGGTCTGCCACTCCGATTCGTTGGAGTGGGCCAGGATCACACCGTCGAACGGGACAGAGCCCATGCCTTCGGTGGTGTTGTAGTTGCCTTCCTGGGTCGCGGTCAGCAATGGGTGCAGCACTTTGATGGGTGCCTTGAACATCTCTACGAATTCCATCAGCCCCTGGTTGGCCTTGCACAGGCCACCGCTGAAGCTGTAGGCATCCGGATCGTCCTGGGAGAAATCCTCCAGCATGCGGATGTTGACCTTGCCGACGAGGGCGGAAATATCCTGGTTGTTATCGTCACCGGGCTCGGTTTTGGAAACGCCGACCTGATCCAGTACCGACGGGTACATTTTTACAACCCGGAACTGGCTTATATCACCGCCATACTCATGCAGGCGTTTGACCGCCCAGGGTGACATGATGTTTTTCAGGTAGCGGGCAGGAATGCCGTATTCTTCTTGCAGTATCTGTGCATCTTCGGCGGGATCGAACAGGCCTAGCGGAGATTCGTTTACTGGTGAGCCCTTGATGGCATAGAAGGGTACTTTCTGCATCAGTGACTTCAGCTTTTCCGCCAGGGACGATTTACCACCGCCCACGGGGCCAAGCAGGTAGAGAATCTGTTTCTTTTCTTCCAGGCCCTGGGCGGCGTGGCGGAAGAAGGAGACGATGTTTTCTACGGCGTCTTCCATGCCATAGAACTCGGAAAACTCGGGGTACCTCTTGATGACCTTGTTGGAAAATATCCTTGAAAGCCTCGGATCTTTAGATGTATCGACGAGCTCTGGTTCGCCAATGGCAATTAACATTCTCTCAGCGGCCGTGGCATAGGCCGTTGGGTCCTTTTTGCAGATCTCCAGGTATTCCTCCAGGCTGTATTCTTCTTCCTGGGTACTCTCATACCGGTCTTTGAAGTGCTGCAGTATGCTCATAGATTGCCCTCGCTCGCTGTATCTTCAGCTTTCAATTCACGCAATTTCCCCGTTGCAGTCGGCTCCGCCCATCCGGGCGGTTCGTTTAGTTATGGGTGGAAGGAATGGATACTTACAAGCCTGTGAACGATCAACTCGTGGCCGGCTTGGTTATTTTGAGCTTAGTTCACGGTTCGGGAGTTGGACAGTGTGTGAGTGGTTAAGGTTCATTAAATTATGTTAGAGCGGTGTGGGGTTTTTGTAGCTCTGGTGGGCTGGCATGTCGCTTTGGGGGCTGGAGCGCACCAGGGGTCTTCCTGAAAGCGAATTGGCAACTCGCTGCGCTCAGACATCAAATTCGCTTTCAGGAAGACCCCCGGTACACTCCGATCAGACTAATGATGCGACCGCTTGAGGGCATCTTAGATTTTGGTTAGACGGAACACGCTTTCCGAGGCATTTTCCAGGCCTTTCCGTTTTGTAAACGGATGATCCTTGGCCAGGGTGTTGGTCAGGATGTGTTCGATTTTGTAGTCGTCCTGGTAGAGTTCCCGCACCTCTTCGTCGCTGACGTTAAACGGGGGGCCTTTGATCTCTGTGTCGTAGTCCAGGGTGATCAGCAGGATTTTTGTGCCGTCGGGGATGATGGCGGTGAGGTGGTTTACATAGTCTTTGCGCATGTGGGGCGGCAGGGCGATCAGGGCAGCGCGGTCGTAGACCAGTCGCACGTGTTTGAGGTCGTCGGGAACCAGCTGGAAGAAGTCGCCGCACCAGAGTTGCAGGTTGTCGTGTTTGAAGGTGATGAAGGGCTCGCCCGGGTGGACCTTGGCTTTTTCGCCGGCTTCTTCAAAGAAGTCCTTGCAGGCCAGTTCGCTCAGTTCCACACCGATGATGGGGTGGCCGCGGTCGTGGAGCCACCACATGTCGTGGGCTTTGCCGCAGAGGGGTACGAAGACGGCGTCGGTGCCTTTGCCGGCCAGTTCCGGCCAGTGGTCGTGGAGGTACTGGTTGACCGTGCCTTCGTGGAATCCGATTTCCTTTTTAGCCCAGCGTTCATGCCAGAATTCATGTTCCATGGTTCACACCCTGTTATTGCTTGGACATTTTGAGTCTTGGACGTTTATTTCAGTCTACCCTAATCTGATGCCATCTGGATTCAGGAGAAAAGTATGAAAGCGGTGTTTCTAGACGCCAAAACCCTCGGCGATGATGTGGATCTTTCGCCCATCGAATCGGTGACTGGCGGGCTTGAAAAGTATGAGCGAACGGCGCCGGATGAGGTTCTGGAGCGCATCCGGGGGTTCGATACCGTGCTGGTCAATAAAGTCGTGCTCACCCGTGAGCATTTCGAGGCCTGTCCGGAGCTCAAGACCATTGCCGTGGTGGCGACCGGCTTGAACAATATTGACCAGGCGGCAGCCAAGGATCACGGCATCAAGGTGATGAACGTGACCAACTACGGTCGCTCAACAGTGGCGCAGCATACGATGGCACTGATGCTGGCATTGGCCACCCGGCTGCTGGATTACGATCGGGATGTTCGGGCCGGGCGCTGGGGCAAGAGCGACATGTTCTGCCTGATGGACCATCCGATTATGGAGCTGGAAGGGCGCACGCTCGGTATTGTCGGCTACGGCGATCTTGGTCAGGGCGTGGCGGAGCGGGCCGCGGCTTTTGGCATGAAGGTTCTGCTTGGGGCCCGTCCCGGGCAGGAACCAGGTGTGGTGGACGGGTATTCCCGAATTCCCCTGGACGAACTGCTGCCTAAAGTAGATGTGCTGTCATTGCACTGCCTGCTCACGGATGAGACCCGGGATCTGATCGGTGCCCGTGAACTGAAAATGATGAAACCCGACTCCTTGCTGATCAACACCAGCCGCGGTGGTCTGGTAAACGAACAGGCGCTGGCGGACGCGCTGCGCGCGGGCGAGATCGGCGGTGCCGGTTTCGATGTGCTGACCGAGGAGCCGCCCCGCAACGGCAATCCACTGCTGGCGGACGATATTCCGAATCTGATTATTACCCCACACTCTGCCTGGGCCAGCCGCGAGGCGAGGCAGCGGATTGTGGGTATCACCGCAGCGAATCTGAATTCTGTGCTCTAAAAGAAAAGCCCCGGGCGAACCGGGGCTTTCGAGACTGTATCAGGCTGGTTCAGTACTTCCAGCCGACGCTGACCGAGGCGCCAAGTTGGTACATTTCCAGATCAATGGTCTGGTTCGGTGCCAGCGGGTTAGGTCCGGTCACTGTCTTGGCCGGGGAGTAAAACGCCATACCCGACAGATCGAGGGTTTCGGTGAAGTTGTGGGTAAAGCCGCCGGTGAAGTGCCATTCCTGGACGCCCGGTGCCAATATGTTGAACAGCACATCTTCGTCGGAAATAGGATTTTCTCCGTAGCTTACGCCTGCCCGCCACGCGTGAGCTGGTGTTTGCTGCCACTGCCAGCCAAGTTTGACGATGGTCATGTCGTCCCAGCCAAAGCCTGCGCCGTTATCATCGCCCAGCTGGGCGGTCTGTAGATTAGGCAGCAGCGCGTTGCCCACGCTGTTGATCTCGCTGTAACGGATGTGCTGGATATCCAACAGGAACCAGTGGTCTTCGAGCCCGGACCAGGCAATGCCCGCGTTGAGCATCTGTGGAATGTCGAAGTCGCCTTGCTCGGCGAACAGACCGCGGTATTTGTCGAACTCGTTCATCTTCAGAATGTTGCGCCAGCTAACGCCGCCGCGGAGGGTGTTGGTGATTTCGCCCTGCCAGCCAATTTGATAACCGTAACCCCAGGCATCGTCAGTGCCGTTGTTGGAAAGGGCACTGGCGTCCGAGGAAAAGGGTGCGAAGCTTTGAAGGCCCTCCGCCTCAAAACGCTGATAGGCTATGACGGGGGAGATGCCGATGGCCTGATTGTCTGAGAACTCCCAGGACCAGGTGGGCGCAATGAATAGCTGTTCGAGGTTTACGCCGGTGCGACCCGCGTAGAAAGGACCACCGTTTTCACCGGAATAGTCGGTGTTCATACCGCCGTTGGCGAACACCGAAACGCCAAAGCTTGTGGTTTCTGAAAGCTCCCTGTTGAATCCCAGGTGAGGGATAACGAAGCCGTTGCGGCTGCTTTTATAGGTGCCGGGCGCCAAGGGGAACATATCACCCATGCCTGGGTTGCCGTTAACTGTGTACTCCCGCCTTGGCGAAAAAACTTCGAAACCGCCATCAATGCGATTGCCAATAAAAGCCATGCCCGCCGGGTTGGTCGCCGCTGCAATGCTGTCCTGGGACAGAGCAGTGCCAGCACCGGCCATGCCTTTGCTGATGGTGCCATAACCATGGCTGAAGTAGCCGTTGGTGGCGTGTGCGGTGACGGGAGAAAGTGCCGTTAGTGCGGCAACTCCCAGAGCAAGCTTGATTCGCATGAAAAATCATCCGTTCAGGTAAGCGACATATCATGAATAGCCGTCTTTTTACATGTTTTTCGTTATAAGAGAAAGAAACAAATATTGATATGGTTATATCGTGATCTGAGTTCCTGGACTGGATATCCATACGCCCCCCGCTTCATCCCCGAAAAGATGACCGCTGTATGACGCCATAGTTGTCGCTTCCCGCCTAAACTGCCCACGCTCAAACAAAAACAAAAGGGCGATACATCATGATCGGGAAAACACTGGCGGCACTTTGCTGTGCTCTGCTTTGTTCCCAGACGGCACTGGCGTTCGAGCGGGGCGAGTTGCTTGTCTGGATTAATTCTGACAAAGGCTTTAACGGCCTGGCCGAGGTCGGCAGGCGCTTCGAGCAGGAGACGGGTATTCCCGTCACGGTTGAAACTCCGGACGATCTGACCTCTCAGTACGACCACTACGGTTATACCGCCAAGGCCCCGGACATCGTGATCTGGCCCCACGACCGTTTTGGTAGTTGGATCAACGAAGGCCACCTGACACCAATCAAACCTTCAGACACCTTCCGTGAATCGATCGCACCCTTCGCCTGGCAGGCAGTGTCGGTGGGCGATCGCGTTTATGGGTATCCCATCGCTATGGAGGTTGTGAGCCTTCTCTACAACAAAGAGCTAGTAGAGGAACCGCCGCGGACCCTGAATCAGGTGGCCGAACTGGACCGGAAGCTGGCCAGTAAAGGTGTCAGCGCAATTTCCTGGGACTACCGCAACGTGTACTTTTCCTGGCCAATCTTTGCCGGTTCCGGCGGATACAGTTTCGGGGCCGAGGGTTTTGTCTACGACCTTTCCAACGTAGGCGTTGCCACTGACGGTGCCGTCAATGCGGTGACCGGTATCCGCAACCTGCTCAAGCAGGATGTGCTGGCCGCCGACGCCGACTACGGCTCCATGATGGAAGGCTTCAAGGCCGGAGAAGTGGCCATGATCATCAACGGGCCCTGGGCCTGGAGTGAGCTGCGTGAAGCCGGCATTGATGTCGGCATTGCGGATGTGCCGACAACAACCGGGGATCCGGGACGACCCTTCGTGGGGGTCCTGGCGGCCGGCATCAGTGCGGTGTCCACCAATAAGGAGATAGCCCGGGAATTCCTCGAGGAGTATTTGCTTACCGAGCAGGGACTCCACGCGGTCAACGATGATAAACCCCTTGGTGCCGTGGCCCATCTGGATGTTGTGAACACGCTCCGAGAAGACCCGTTCATTGACCATACCTTCCGGTCCGCCAGTCGGGGCGAGATCATGCCCAACATTCCCGAGATGAAACGCTTCTGGGATCTGATGACAATTCGGTTCGCCAGCATGCTCGAAGGTGAGGTCCCGATTCGCGCCACCCTCACCGAGGCCTCAACCCGGCTGCAACGCCTGGACGAAATGCGCGGCTGGACCCGCCGCCATTATGTGACGACCGAAGCCTCCAACTAACCCCTCATCAATTGACGCCCGGCAGGTGCCCAGACAATGACGCTACGCTTCTCCAGTTTCAGTATTCGTGCCCGGATCGTGGCTCTGTTCTCGGTACTGATCGGGCTTTCGGTCCTATCATCCTGGCTGATGCAGTCCCGGATTGATGATGTCGGGGCAAGAGTGGACGACCAGGCAACCATCATTGCCGGCCAACGCGCCGCGATCAAACAACAGTCGCAACTGATTGACCGTCAGCAGGCAATCGGTGTGTTGGCCGGCCGGGTGACCACTGCGCAGCAGCACCTGGATGCGATGCAGTACTGGTATTTCCACGCAGCGCTGAACGCCGATCTGGAATCTCTTGAGAAGGCCGAGGCGGCTCTGGCGCTGTTGCTGGCGGAGATGGATTCCATGGTCATAGCCGATGCGGCTCTGGGTGATAGGGTTGCCGACATGAAGGAATCTGTGGATACCTATCGGACTGTTGGTGCACGGATGTTCGAATTCTTCGAAAAGTCCATGATGCTCATGGGGCGCTCAATGGCGGAGGTTGCCCGCGAAGAGGCGGTAAAGCTGACCAACCATCTGGGTGCCATTCGCGCGGACTACCAACAACAGGCGAGCGCTCTTTCAGAAGGCGTGCTGGCCGCCGGTGCCGACCTGCTGACCGCCTCGGATGATGTCGTGGGCAGCGCCGAGGCTGTCCAGCAGGATATTAATGGCGCCCGGCAGACCGGTCTGGTCATGGCGGTTGCCCTTGTGGTTGCGGCCCTGGCGCTTGGCGGCCTGTTCCTGATGTCACTGACGCGGCCCATAAATCGTCTCGGGCGGCAAATTTCCGACATCCAGGAAACCAATAATCTCGCTGGCACCCTGCATTATCAACGAAAGGACGAGCTTCGGGTTATTGCCAGTGCCTTTGACCAGATGCTTGAACGGTTTGCCAGACTGATTGGCCAGGTGGCTGGCACCACCGGAGATCTGGGGGATGTGGCGGCGCGGGGCCGGGCCAGCTCCCAGAGCCTGAATGAGTATGTGGGGCGTCAGAAACACGAAACCAGCCTCGTTGCGACCGCCGCCAACCAGGTGACGGTCACAGCTGAAGGTGTATTAGATAATGCCCGGAACGCCGAACGCCTGTCCCGCGAGGTCAGTGAGCTGACGTCCTCCGGAGGCGCCGCCGCTCAGGCGTCGGTCACAGCAATGAGCCAACTTGAAGAGCGCATTGAAGAAGTGGCTGTGTCTATTCGCTCGCTGGCTGGACAGAGTGAATCCATCGGGCGTGCGGTGGAGGTTATCCGGGTTATTTCCGAGAAAACCAATCTGCTGGCGCTCAATGCGGCCATTGAAGCAGCCCGGGCGGGTGACGCGGGGCGGGGATTTTCCATTGTTGCCGACGAAGTTCGTGGCCTGGCCCAGCAGACCGCCGGATCTACCGAGGAGATTGACGAGCTGGTAACGGCCCTGCAGAAGGGGGCCCGGAGTGCGGTAGATTCTGCCGAGACCAGTCGAGAGGAAAGCCGACGCACGGTGGCGCTGATCCAGGAGTGCAGCCAGAGCCTCCAGGCCATTGACGACAAGGCCCTGGCAATGCGTTCACTTAATCAGGAGGTCGCCCAGGCGGCCGCAGAACAGAGGGACGCTGTGAGCAGTATTGACGAAAACCTGATCAATCTGACCGAGCAGATAGAGGAGATATCAGACAACGCCCGAAATGCCGAATCCATGACTGACCGTGTGGCCTCGCTGAGTGAGATCCTGACCAGCAACATTCGTCAGTTCCGGTACTGAATACGCAAATAAGCGCCAGCCGGGTTGTCTACTGACAGTTGCCTGATAAGCTTAGGAAAACACTTGCATGCAGGACTTTGCGTGGCTTCCATTCAGATGAGAGAAAGACTCCAGGCTGCTGAAAGCTGGATTCTGTCCAACTCGAACCCTCCCCAGAGTTGGCCCTGGACCTGGTTGTACAAGGTCGGACGCACGGCGTACGCCATGGCCCGGGACGTAGTCAGCGGGCAGCTCACACTTCATGCCATGAGCCTGGTCTACACCACGCTGCTGAGTATCGTGCCGCTTCTTGCCTTGAGCTTTTCGGTTCTCAAGGCGCTGGGTGTGCATCAGCGGATGGAACCATTCCTGTTCCAGTTCTTTGAGCCGCTGGGGCCCCAGGGGATACAACTCGCCGAGCAGATCCTCGGGTTCGTGGATAACATGAAGGTTGGGGTGCTCGGCTCTGTCGGCCTGGCGTTGCTGGTCTACACGGTGGTTTCCCTGCTGCAGAAAATCGAACGCTCCTTCAACATGATCTGGCGCGTACCAGACATGCGCTCCATGGCACAGCGCTTCAGCAACTACCTGAGCGTCATCATGGTGGGACCGTTGCTGATGGTTTCAGCTATTGGTGTGAGCGCGACCATTTTCTCCTCAACCATTGTCCAGAAGCTGATTGAAATCGAGCCGTTCGGTTCGGTGATTCTGGTTGCCAGCCGCTTCACGCCGTTTTTCCTGGTGGTTGGCGCGTTCACCTTTGTTTACGTGTTCATGCCCAACACCCGGGTCAAGTTGCGGTATGCCGCCATCGGCGGTCTCGTGGCCGGGGTTTCCTGGCAAGCTGGCGGTATGCTGTTTGCCTCCTTTGTGGCGGGTTCGGCCAAGTACGCCGCAATCTATTCCAGTTTCGCCATCGGCATCATCCTGCTGATCTGGATCTATTTGAACTGGATGATCCTGCTCCTCGGGGCCAGCCTGGCGTTTTATCTCCAGAATCCCGGGTCAGTGGCCAAGCGGCGCCAGGTGCAATTGGCACCGGAGCTCCAGGAAAATGTGGCGCTCGCGACCATGTGGCTGGTGGCCAAACCCTTCAGCGAAGGGGAGCCGGCGCCTCAGCAGGAAGTATTGGAGCACCAGTTGAGGGTGCCGGGTGAGGTGACCCGTGCGCTCAGTGACAAGTTGATCCGGGCGGGTTTGCTCAGCCTGGCCGGAAGCCAGGGCGATAGGCTTGTGCCCGGGCGGGCACTGGATCTTATTACCGTGGGCGAGGTAGTCAGGGCTGTTCGCCACGACGAGGACCGGATAGTTGACCGGCTGCCAAAGGTCATTCCGGCTGAATTGCTAGGTTCGCGAAAGGTGGAGGAGACGCGAACATTCGCCGAGTTGTTGCGAGCTGATAATCATCAGGAGAAGGCCGGATCATTGGTCGAACCTGAGCCTGTGTCAGCTCCTGACCGTTGATCGACCGCCTTCCCGGAGCATCTTCTGCACCGCGTTGCGGACGTTGCTGATTTGCTCCGGGGTTAAACGTACCAGTTTTGGCAACTGCTCTTCGGCAAGATTCCGCTGGTGCGCGTGCCTGAGTACCTCCCGGGTACCAATGACCATGCCATCGGTCAGGGGCGTGTGCTTCTGTCTTGGCGCCGGTCGTTCGGCCGCCAGAAGATAGGCGTGATACTTGGGGGGAAGATTCCATTCGTTCGCCAGTAACTGGCAGGTGGCCCACTGGTACCTCGCCAGTGCGTGGCGGATAAGCGCAGGCTCCGGTTCTCCGGATGCAGAAAGTGACCGGCAGATGCGTTGCAGTTCCCGGCGGATGGTGATGTAGCCAAGTGAAGGCAGCAAACCCACCATGAAGTGTGCGCTAGTGTCTTCTCCCTGAGTCCTCGCAATCAATTCCGCCGATCGTGCGCAGGTCAGGCCCCAGCGCCAGGCGCGTTGCCCGAAAAGCGCTTCTCGGCTGTTCCTCGCGGCCATCATGGGGCGCATTACCGCGGCGGAAATAACGTTCCTGATGCCATCCACCCCGAGTATGAACACCGCCTGGTCCACCGACTCAATGGCATGGTCGCTGGTGCGGAAGTAAGGACTGTTGGCAATCTGCAACAATTGATCGGTCAACGACGGATCTCCAAGAATGATCTCTGTCAGCCGGTGGCGGTCGGTCGATTCATCAGAGAGAGCCCGCATGAGCATGGGCAGACTCATGGGTTGCCGTGGAAGTTCTTCCATTTTGTTCTTGGACAGGCGCTGATCGAGTTCCGCCAGCACCTCGTCATAAGACGAAAGATCAGCCCGCAAAGCCGCGGGTTCGGCGTCCAGTAGCCAGCAGAACAGGTGCTCCTCCAGCTGTTGGGCCAGTTCAGGGCCTGTGTCCGGGGTGTCGTTGGGCGGGTTCTGCGGGGATGGATTGAACAGCCTCGCCTCTGAAGCTGGCGGTGCAGGTTGTTTTGTGGTGAATAATCCTGAAATCCAGGAGAGAAAACCTGGCATCCGTTGCCTCCGGGTCGAACCTGTTCGAAGTAATGAACCTCCGTTTCCGAGAGTATAGATGTACGACGCATCCTTGCACAGGTTTCAAGCCCGTGAATTACTGCGGAAATTTACAGTAACGATTCTCCGAACACGAACACCAGTTGGCAGATGCCGGCACCAAAGCCCAGGAAAGCGCCTACCAGAATCAGTTTGATTTCATCCTCCTGGAAGCAGGGTCGGAGAAGGTCCTGGAATTCTTCGGAAGACAGGGCAATCATGCGCTCGACCATGATTGATTCGACCGCCTGGGCCCGGTCCTTTTCGAACACCGGGTTGTTGAACGATGTCTGGGATATCTCGATGGCTTTTTCGCCCACCTGGTTCTTAAGCGTTGCAAAGCCGGTGGGTCCAAAGGCCATCTGCGTCAGCGCCTTGCCCATTCCAGCGGTTTCATCCACCAGCGGTTTGATGTGTTTCTTGACCATGTTGCGGGCGCGGTCGCCCTTGGGGCCGTCGAGAATTGCGTTAATGATGTTGCCAACGGTCAGAATCTCGTGGGTCACAATGTGGCAGAATGACTCAGCCACGGCCGGCTGGCGTTTCAGGAACAGGCCCTGAATCCGGAATGGGCCGACTTTTTTGGCGTGCAGCGGCCGGAAAATCACGTTCAGCGCAATCCAGTTAGTCGCCCAGCCCACCAGCAGGCCGAAGAAGGGCAGCACCCACCAGATCGGGTAGACATACCAGACCGCCATCTGGATAAGGCCAAAAAGGAAGCCGAAGTAGAGGCCCGAGTTGATGATGAAGCGGAATTCGACCTCACCGCATTCAATAAAGATCCGGTTCAGCAGCTCCTTGTCGCTGGCCAGGCGGTCAATGACCATACCCTTGATGTCCAGCAGGTCTTCGATGTTGTCGGAGACGTCTTCCACCAGGTTGTCCACCAGCTGAGGGGTGGATTTGCGGACGCGATCGTAGACCATCTTGCGAGCTGAGGCGGGCAGGTTTTCCCAGAAGGTGGGGTATTCCTTGAGCATCATCTCGTCCACGTACTCCTCGATTCGGGGGTCGACAGAGTGAACGATGTGGGTGGCCAGAACCTTGGGGTCAATCTGCTGGAAGATTTCCCGAACGGTCCCGATCTTCGAGATGGTGGCGTCGACGCTGATAGCGGCCATTTTCCGGGCCTTCGAGGGGATGATGCCCTGCCAGCCGAGCAGCGGTGGTTTGCCAACGAATTCCAGGGGATAGAAAGTCATTTTGATGGCAAGCCAGTTGGTGGTCCAGCCAATCAGGGCGGCAATAACCGGGATACTGAGGTATTGCCAGAATTCTTGGGTGCTTAGCAGGCTTGTCATCCCGTTACTCGCGTGTGATCGTTTTTTTGCTTTCGGAGTCGACAGGGATAATGTTGTTGGCACCCCTCCATGTCAATGACTTGGGTGCCGACATGAGACGGCGGCACGGTCGGGATCGATCAGCTGCCGATGTCACCCCACAACCACTGGCAAAGCGCCATGGCCGCAACCGGCGCGGTTTCTGTTCGCAGTACCCGGGGGCCAAGGGCTACCGGCAGGAAGCCTTCCTTTTCTGCTTGTGCGATTTCCTCGGGAGAGAGGCCGCCTTCCGGGCCGATCATGAGAGCCACCCGCTCTGGGGGAATGATGGACTTCAGGGCGTGTTCGGTGCGGTGGTGGAGAACAAGGCGCACCTCGCAATCCCGGCTGTGTTCCAGCCACTCGGAGACGGTCATTACCGGCAGTATCTCTGGTACTCGGGCGCGCCCGCACTGTTCGGCGGCGCTGATGGCAACGGATTGCCAGTGGCGCAGGCGTTTGTCTTCCCGGTCGCCCTTCAGTTTTACGTCGCATCGTTCGGTGGTCAGCGGCACGATACGGGTAACACCCATTTCCACGGCTTTCTGCACCGCGTAGTCCATGCGGTCGCCCTTGGAGAGAGTCTGGCCGAGGACGATTTCGAGGGGGGATTCTGTGGCGTTGGCCTGTGGAGTGCCGACCTGGACTTCCACGTTCTTCTTGCTGGCGCTGGTGATGGTGGCGGGGTAGTCGTTGCCATCGCCGTTGAAAAGCAGCAGATCCTGCCCCGGTTGCATGCGCAATACCCGCCCGACGTGTTGCGCCGCGTTGTCATCAAGTGCTGCGGTGCCGCCCTCCGTGAGGGCGGAATCGGTGTAGATGCGGGGTATACGCATGGGCTGGTCTCTCAGGTCCGGGCGGCTGTCAGTCGCGAACTGCGATCTCAATGCCTTCCGTTGCAACCTGGCCCAGATGGCGGATCTGTTCTTCGGTGATCACGTAAGGCGGCATGAAGTAAACCACATTACCCAGGGGGCGAAGCAAGGCCTGGCGAGTCAATGCATGCTGGTAAACACGAATGCCACGGCGTTCCTGCCAGGGGAAGGGCGTTTTCGAGGCTTTATCTTTCACCATTTCCACCGCTAGGGTCATGCCATGCTGGCGGATGTCGCCGACATTGGGGTGGTCCACAAGATGGGCGACGGATTCGGCCATGCAGGCAGATAGCCGGTGGTTGCTCTCGATGACATTGTCATCACGGAAGATGTCCAGGGTCGCCAACGCCACGGCGCAACCAATGGGGTTGCCGGTATAGCTGTGGCTGTGGAGGAAGGCCTTCAGGGTTTCGTAGTCGTCGTAGAAGGCGTTATAGACATCATCGGTGGTCAATACCACTGACAGTGGCAGGTAGCCGGCGGTAAGTCCTTTGGACAGGCACATGAAATCCGGAGTGATGCCGGACTGTTCACAGGCAAACAGGGTGCCGGTACGGCCAAAACCAACGGCGATCTCATCCGCAATCAGGTGCACGCCATAACGGTCGCAGGCTTCCCGAAGTTTGGTGTGGTAGATGGGGTGATGCATCCGCATGCCGCCGGCACACTGGATCAGCGGCTCCACCACCACGGCGCAGATTTCGTCGTGCTTTTCGGCGAGGAGCTTGTCCATGGCTTCAAACTGGCGCAGTGCGTAGGCCTCATCGGTCTCACCCGGCTCTTTGTTGAAGGCGTCTGGGGAAGGGGCTGTCAGTACCTCCATCAGCAATGGCTGGTAGGTGTCCTTGTAGAGCGACACATCGCCGAGGGCCAGAGCGCCAAGGGTTTCACCGTGGTAGCTGTTGCTCAGGTTCACAAAGTTTTTCTTGCCCGGTTTGCCATGGTTCTTCCAGTAGTGGAAGCTCATCTTCAGGGCGGCTTCGATGGCCGAGGAGCCGTTGTCGGCGTAAAAGACCTTATTCAGGCCCGGTGGAGTAACTTCGATAAGACGCTCGGACAGATTGACGACCGGCTCGTGGGTAAAACCGGCAAGGATAACGTGCTCAAGTTCGCCAATCTGCTTCTGGATCGCCGCGTTGATTCTCGGATTGGCGTGGCCAAACAGATTGACCCACCACGAGCTGACGGCATCGATAAAGCGATTGCCTTCAAAATCTTCCAGCCAGACACCTTCACCCCGCTTGATGGGCACCAGGGGCACGGCGCCTTCGTGGTCTTTCATCTGGGTGCAGGGGTGCCACACGGTCTTGAGGCCACGGGTGACGAGGTCAGCATTGCGCATGATAATTCTCCGTCAGACGGTCTGATTCTGGGTTGTCGCTGTTAACCTGTGCGGATATTACAGTTAACAGCGGATATCGGCCACCCGGATTTCGGGTCGACCTGGCCCGGAATTGCCTGACGTTTCCTACCCCTTGATTCCATCACACTGTGAGATCGAAGGGTTTGGCTGGCAGAGTGCTTCAGTATAAACTGCCGGTTTCCAGCTAAAGAGCCAGGATGGCTCTGCAAAAACGCAAAGGACGCGACATGAGTAAAGCGATTGTTCTGCTCGGAGACCTCGGCTCCGATCACGAAGGTTTCCCGCCCACCCCGGTTATTGCCGGTTCCCCCGATGTACTGATTGATGGCAAGCCCGTTGCCCGGGTGGGCGACCCGCTGGCACCCCACTCCAAACCCAAGCATCCGCCTCATCCGAGGACCATCACAGGAGGTTCGTCGACTGTCCTGATCAATGGCAGGCCGGCAGCGGTGACAGGCGGTTCGATTTCATGTGGTGGGGTGACTATTGGGTCGGGAACTGTGGTGATTGGTGATTGAGACACTCACAGTTATTTCAGCGTTCTTGGGGGTGCCTTCACGATAGGCGGCTTACTGGGAGTCCTTTTTACAGTGACAGTGGCGTTTTAAAGGAAGCGCATGGTGGAGGCCAAGATTGCCGCATCCGGCGCCTACTGTGAACATCTCCTTTTCAGTTGCACGGTTGATTTACGAGTTTTGGAACGATGAGTAACGAGGTACTTCTTGCACTGGCCTGTCGCACTCTGAATTGCAAGTCAACCGGCCAGGGCGGAGAGTCCGTTCCTGGTGGATTTCCCTGCTATAGTTAACAGTACACATCCGGATTGGGTCCTGATTTTTGCTGTGCAGGCCATCCGCTTTCATGATTTTGGCTAGGGAAGCGGAACATGGACTATCGCGCGGTTGTTCTGGCAATCAGTACATTGTGCGCTATTTGCTCCCAGGTTGCGTCAGCTCAGGATTCCGTTGCAGAGCTGACGCTGAAGGGCGATAGATTTCTGGAATCTCTGACCGAAGAGGCGTCCGTCAGTGGCCGGGTTGTGGCGGGTGTTCTGGCCTCGAATGCTAGGCCCGCTCAGACCCTGTCACTTTTTTCATCACCGGTAAGGGAAGGTGAGGATGTCTGTGTCCGGGTAGTCTCCCGTGATGGGCTGTACTGGTCTGAAAACACTTTCCGATGGCCGACTGGTACGAAGGCCGACAGGGTTCGACTGCCCAACCACTCCGAATATGATCTCAGCCGCTACGCGGCGAAGGATCTCTCTGTCCTCGGATACGAGGGGGATTGCAATGAGGTAGAGCGTGGCCCCGTTCTGATAGCTGTCCGTGGGGATAGTAATCATTTACCGGACTCTCTGGATATACTGGTTAATTCCGGCCGCTCGGATACCTTTGCGGTGGTCACTTCGCCGGATGTCGAGGCCGGAACAATTGCATGCGGTCTTATCCGGGAGGGCCGCCGAACCGGATACGACACGATCTGCACAGTGCCCATTACCGATGCCGGTACTGGAAGCCTGGCCCTTCGCATCATGCGCCGAAGGTTTGATCGGATGATGCCGCCGACGGAGCTGGTCGTGCGTTTGCCGGATCGAGCTGGTAGGTGAAGTGTATGAGACTTGCCTGTTCAGCAAGGAGGCGCCTTCGCAGAATCCGGTTCCTGTCTGCAATGAGCCTGAATAGGCAGCCCCGAAAGGTGGCTTTGTGCTTCTCGGCGGGCCTTATCCTGGTTTTTCTGGGCCTTTATCTGGATGGTCGTGATCGCATCTTCACACTGAATGCCGTAACGGAAGCCGCGTCTCTGGTCACTACGGATGGTGCTTTCTCAGAGTGGCGTGTGGGCGGGGCCGCTCTGTACACGGAACCTTTCACGACGGAGGGTGCCGCAATATCACTTTCAGAGAACGCTTACCTTTTGATTCGCCGGGGTACCCGGGTGGATATACAACGTCATGGTATCCAAGATGTCCGGCTCACGCTTCGTTCCAGCGAAGGGTCGGTTGGCGGTATCGTCAGCCCCGGCAACGACGATAGGCGGCTCGGAAAGTGGGCTTCGCTTAAGGTGGCGTCGGAAGAAAGGCCACTTGTTTGGCCCTTTCGGGGCACTCTTGTTGTCGGAGATGATGTGAGCAGTGGCGTGGACAGTATTCTGCTGCAGGGAACCGTCAACGTGCTTGAAGAGCAGCTTTTCCGGGATACCCGCTACAATGCAGGGACCAGTGAGTTGGATCGGGGCGACAAGGTCGGTTTCTGGAGAGAGCCCGACGAGCATGAGGAAGCGGTCGTTGAGGGCTTTTTGAGAATCGAGCCCTCCAATCAGGAAAGGTTTACCGAGGCTCTGAACGCGATCCAGCTTGTTGCCCACGGAAGTGCGGACCACGTCAAAGTTGAGAGGCTGGGCAGTTCCGGCTATCAAATAAGGGCTACGAGCTGGGCCCGGTTCCTCTACGATCCCCTGCTTTCGTTTTTCGCGGGTCTCGGAGCACTGTTGTTCGCAGCAATAGAAATCTATTCCAATGTTCGTGAAATTTTGAGGGATGTGGCCACCCGTGATTAGAACGAGAGCTCTGCTCCTCTTAATTCTGTTACAGATGTTTCGCACGGCAGAGGCGATACCTCCTCAGGCCTTTTTAAGTGCCGGTGAGCACGGTCAGGCTGTGCTGATGAGCCGTCTGAATGAGTGCTATGCCGTCACCCCGGCACACGTGATCGGTGATGGTTTTTTCGCCACCTTGGTCGGTGGGAGCAGTTCCCGGCCCAGAGGAGAAGCAGATCTTTTACAACGCTTTGGCTACGATCTTGCTGTATTGCGTGTGACCGGAGCCATCTCGGATGGCTGTGACTTCGATCTGGGCGCTCCCTCTTCATTGGATCGGGTCTTATCGACGGCGGGAAGCGGCCTGATCGTATCAGTCAATTCGGACGGCAGCCTGAGTCGCAGAAACGTAAGGGTATCGGATGTGGGGCTTCTGTATCTGAGAGTCAGCCCTGTCGGGCCTGAAAGCCAGTTGTTTAAAGGCCTCAGTGGGAGTTTGCTCGTGCTGAATGATGCACCGGCGGGAATTCTTATGTCCGTTGATCCGCAGAGTGGGGAAGGCAAAGTGCTGCGGTTCGATCGTGCAGTAGAAACCGTCCGGCCATTTTTCGGCATGAAAACTGGTAGTCCGATAACAACAACAGTCTTGCCCGAGGTCGCTGATGCCAGCGAGGACAACCTGGCAGCGACCGTTGAGAGGTGGTCAAGTCCCGCGTTGTCCGCAGAATACCGGGTGTCCAACCTTATTGATGAGATAGGAGCTGGTACGGTCTGGCTGGCAGCAGCTCAGGGATTTCCAATCGAAGTGGTTGTCGACCTACGAGGAGACGGGGTGCAAGTTGTTGATCGGGTGGTCCTGATCGGGGATGGAGTTGTGCCCCCAGAAAGTCTGCCCAGGGATTTTGAGCTTCTGGTCAGCTCCAGGGAAAACGGCGGCTGGATGCCGGTAGTGACGGGAACCTACTTCACCTCTGACAGTTCGAGGGAGGTGGCTTTTGCGCCAGTCCGAGCCCGGAAGATAATGCTAAGGATCTATTCTCACTGGGGCGATGAGGCCGGCGTCGGGCTTGCCGGCCTTGTCATCCCTGTCAGATAACTACTGTAGCCGCGCTGTGGCAGAGTAGGTTCCTTCGTAGGCGCCGCTGCAACGCAGTTCTCCATTCAGATTTGCGCTGTCTCCCAGCGTGAAGTAGCCCTGACAATAACGAGACTGGAACTCAAGCCCCGTTCCACTTATCTGTCCGTTGTATTTCGCGGGGGGATAATCGCCACCAGAGAAAGTGAATTGGCCCGTGTCCTCGTGAAACTCGCCTAGTTTGAAGCTGTAGGAGTTCGCCAACTTTTGCAAAGCACTTTTTTCAGCTTCTGTTTCCTTTTCGCCGGCTGTCAGTTTAAAGGGCAGAACGGTGACGTCTCTGAACTTTCCCTTTAAGGCAAGCGCTCGCATCGCATCATCGGCGCTATTGAAACCAATGCCATAGGCCACTTCCTTCATGGCAAGGTCGTCGGATTTCAACATGACATCTAGTGCTGCAAGTCGGGTGCTCTGGTCGGGATCATTCAGCAGTGCCCGGAACTGATTGATGCGTTCCTTGCGCTCGTTGATTTCCTTTAATAACTCTTCTGCCGACTGCGCAAGAGCAGAACCTGACAAGGATAGAAGTAACACTGATGGCAGCAGGTAGTGACGGATCCCAGGCATGCCCATAGACACCTCCCTTTGACTATTGACCGCTCAGATAAGGATAGCCGCTGGATCTGCAGTGTCTAATTTATAACCAGATTGGCCTGCGAGGTTTGATATCAGGCAGCATGAGAAAGCCCCCGAAGCGGGGGCTTATGGCGCGGTTACTTCAGTGCGCAAGAACCCGAGAAAGAAACGCCTGCGTGCGCTCATTCTGCGGGTTGTCGAACACATCGTCCGGTTTGCCCTGTTCCACAATCTGGCCTTCGTGAATGTAGATCACACGGTCGGCTACTTCTCGGGCGAAGCCCATTTCGTGAGTCACGACCATCATGGTCATGCCTTCCTTGGCCAGCTCGCGCATAACGTCCAGCACTTCGCCGATCATTTCCGGATCGAGGGCTGAGGTGGGTTCGTCGAACAGCATCAGGCGCGGTTCCATGGCTAGGGCACGGGCAATCGCGACCCGCTGTTGCTGGCCACCGGATAGCTGGCTGGGGTATTTGTCGGCCTGGTTGCCGATGCCCACCCTGTTCAGCAGTCGTTCGGCGGTCGCGTTGGCTACGGTCTGAGACGTGCTCTTCACCTTCTGGGGTGCCAGCATTATGTTCTTCTTCACCGTCAGGTGCGGAAACAGATTGAACTGCTGGAATACCATGCCCACTTCCTTGCGGATTTCCGCGAGGGATTTCGGGTTGCCGCTCTTGGGCGCCAGCGGGTGGCCATCCACCTCCAGGGTGCCGGACTCGAACTCTTCAAGACCGTTTACACAGCGGATCAGGGTGGATTTACCGGAGCCACTGGCACCGATGATCACCACCACTTCGCCTTTTTCGACAGTAAGATCAATATCTTTCAGGACATGCAGTTTGCCGAAGTACTTGTTCATGCCCTTCATTTTTACAATCTGAGTCATCGGTAACGTTCCTTCAGACAGAAGCCAGACCGCGCCGCTCAACGAAGCGGAGAATCAGTGACAATGAGAGGGTAATGGCCAGGTAGAGGATCGCGACCACAAAGTACACCTCAAACGCGGTAAAGGTGTTGGCAATATAGATCTGACCCTGGCGAACCAGCTCACCCACACCAATCACCGAGAACAGTGACGTGTCCTTGATGCTGACGATGGCCTGGTTGCCCAGCGGCGGAATCATCCGGCGGAACGCCTGGGGCCAGACCACAGACCAGAAGGTCTGAGTGCGGGACAGCCCAAGGGAAAGCCCGGCTTCGGTCTGCCCCTTGTCGATGGACTGCACACCACCACGGACCACCTCGGATATATAGGCGCCGGAGTTCAATGCGATCGCCGCGATGCCGGCCGTCAGGGGATCAATCGGGCCGCCGATAAGGTCGGGCAGACCGTAGAAGATGAACAGCACCTGAACCAGGATCGGCGTGCCGCGAAAGATTTCAATGTAGGCGGTTGCCGGCCACCGCAGGAACCACTTCTTGTTGATGCTCAGCAGGCCAAAGACAATGCCCAGAGCAAAACCGATCAGAAGACCGCCAAAAGAAATCAGCAGGGTGTAGGGGATCCCTTTGATCAGAAAAGGGATGGAGTCGATGGCTGCCTGCCAGTCGAACTGAAACTGGAATTCCACAGTGAGAGTCTCCGCAGAGTTTTGGAGTCACGGATTGCCGGGGCAATGGTGCCCCGGCACAGGGAATCAGACCAATAGGGTCCGGGAGGCCTTACATGTCTTCGGGCATGGGGCCAAACCACTTCTCGTAGATGGTCTTGTAGGTACCATCTTCTTTCATGGCGGCCAGGGCCTCGTTAACGTCATCAACCCACTCACTGCCACTCTTCAGGGCGATACCGTACTGCTGGCCTTCATACAGCGGGCCAACGGTTTTCACCTTGCCTTCACCTTTGGTGCGGGCGAAGTAGCCAACGTTCGGCGCATCATAGAAGACAGCATCAATGGAGCGGGACATCAGCGCCATGTACATGTCCGAGCTGCCCGGATAGGGGGTTACGCCGTCATCGGCTTCCAGATTCTTGACCAGGTAGTCGTAACTGGTGCTGCCAATCTTGGTGCCGATTTTCTTGCCTTCGAGGTCGTCGAATTCGCTGACATCGCCGTTGCTCTCGCGAACAAGAATGCGCAGACCGGAATCGTAGTACGGGTCTGAGAAGTCGACGATCTCTTCACGTTCTTCGGTAATGGTGATGCCGGCAATGGCAATGTCGACGTTACCGGTTTGCAGGGCAGGGATGATACCGTTGAAATCCATGGTGTTCAGATCAATCTCGAAACCTGCACGGTCGGCCACCTCGCGGATGATTTCCATGTCGAAACCGATCATCTCGCCGGTTTCCTGATCCATCATTTCAAACGGAACGAAACTGGGGTCAGTGACGACGCGCAGGGTCTCTGCGCTGACGGTTCCTGCGGCAACGGTGAGTGCCAGGCTGGCGCTTACGGTCTTTAGCCACTTCGTGCTCATACATTCTCCTTTTCTTTCTTATGAGGCTCCATTTGCCCGGTAAGGCAAGCCGGACCAATCACTGCTGTTGACTGCGATCTCCGGGGAGCGTTGATGGAACTGCATCACATACACTCTAGACTATTACGCAGATGGACACAGGAAATCAAATGCTTGGCGGGTAGGTGCGGCTGGCGGGAGTTGTTGGATTATGGTCCTTTGCGCCTTATCCAACCTACGATGTGGCGCTTAAATTTGCGGGAGAAAGGTAGGTCGGATTAGGCCCAACGGGCCGTAATCCGACACCGGTTACGCACATCAGAAAGCAATCTTCTCCCGCTCACTGATGCCCAGGTTCTTCCAGATGCTGATGCTGGGTTCCACCTGGTTCAGGGTATAGAAATGCAAGCCCGGCGCGCCGGCCTTCAGCAGCTTCTCGCACATCTCGGTGACCACTTCCTCACCGAATTTGCGGATGGAATCACTGTCGTCGCCGTAGGCCTCGAGCTGCTTGCGAATCCAGCGGGGAATTTCCGCGCCGCACATGTCGGAGAAGCGAACCAGATTGGAGAAATTGACGATGGGCATGATGCCCGGCACCACCGGAATGGTAACGCCCATCTTCTCCAGACGGTCGATAAAATAGAAGTAGCTGTCTGCGTTGAAGAAGTACTGGGTGATGGCACTGTTGGCGCCAGCCTGAACCTTGCGGGCAAAGTTCTTCAGATCTTCTTCGGCGTTGCGTGCCTGAGGATGAAACTCAGGATACGCCGCTACTTCCAGGTTGAAGGTGTCGCCGCTGTGCTCGCGGATAAACTCCACAAGCTCGTTGGCGTAGCGCAGCTCACCGGCGGCTCCCATACCGGAGGGCATGTCGCCCCGCAGGGCGACAATCCGGTTGATTCCGTGCTCCCGGTAAAGATCTAGCAGCTCCCCGATTTCCTGGCGGGTGCCCCCGACGCAGGAAAGGTGTGGAGCCGTGGAAACGCCCTGGCTGTGCAGGTTGAGCACGGTCTCGATGGTGCGGTCCCGGGTGGAACCACCGGCGCCGAAGGTGACGGAGAAAAAGTCCGGATTCACCTCGGCCAGCTGGTTGCGCACGTTCTGCAGCTTTTCCTTGCCCTGGTCGGTCTTGGGAGGGAAAAACTCAAAGCTGAAGCGGCGCTTGAACTGTTTCTGGGATTGCATTTGTTTACCCGATCAGTACTTGTAGCTTTCCGGCTTGTACGGGCCTTCGACCGGTACACCGATGTATTTGGCCTGCTCCGGCGTCATCTTGGTGATCACACCACCAAAGCCTTCCACCATGGCCCGGGCCACTTCCTCGTCCAGGTGCTTGGGCAGAACCTGCACGTAAACGCCTTTTTCGCGGGCATCTTCCGGCAGGTCGGCGAACTTGCGCTCGAACAGGTACATCTGGGCCAGAACCTGGTTGGCGAAGGAACCATCCATGATTCGTGACGGGTGACCGGTGGCGTTGCCCAGGTTCACCAGGCGGCCTTCGGACAGCAGGATCAGGTGGTCGTTGGTGGCCTTGTCGCGGTACACAACGTGCACCTGTGGCTTCACCTCGTCCCATTCCCAGTTCTTGCGCATGTAGGCGGTATCGATCTCGTTATCGAAGTGGCCGATGTTGCACACTACAGCGCCGCTTTTCAGGGCCTTGAGCATGTGTGCATCGCACACGTTCATGTTGCCGGTGGTGGTGACCAGCAGATCGGTGTTCTGCAGCAGATCACGGTCCACACCTGCCTCGGTGCCGGTGTTAACGCCGTCGATGTAAGGGGACACCACTTCAAAACCGTCCATGCACGCTTGCATGGCGCAGATTGGATCGGCTTCGGTTACTTTCACGATCATGCCTTCCTGACGCAGAGACGCGGCAGAGCCCTTGCCCACATCGCCGTAGCCGATCACCAGGGCCTTCTTGCCGGAAAGCAGGTGGTCGGTCGCGCGCTTGATGGCGTCGTTCAGGCTGTGGCGACAACCGTACTTGTTGTCGTTCTTGGACTTGGTGACCGCGTCGTTCACGTTGATGGCCGGGACCTTCAGGGTGCCCTCGCGCAGCATTTCCTGCAGGCGGTGCACGCCGGTTGTGGTCTCTTCGGTCACGCCGTGGCACTTGGCCAGAATCTCCGGGTATTTTTCATGGAGCAGGGCAGTCAGGTCGCCGCCGTCGTCCAGGATCATATTCGGCTCCCAGCCGTCAACGTCGGCACCCACGGTGCGCTCAAGGCACCAGTCGTACTCTTCGTCGGTCTCGCCTTTCCAGGCAAACACGGGAATGCCCTGCGCCGCGATGGCCGCTGCAGCTTGATCCTGGGTTGAGAAGATGTTGCACGAAGACCAGCGCACGTTAGCGCCCAGTTCCACCAGGGTCTCGATCAGCACGGCGGTCTGGATGGTCATGTGGATACAGCCCATGATGTTGGCGCCTTTCAGCGGCTGCTCCGCTTTGTACTTCTCACGAAGCTTGATCAGGGCCGGCATTTCGCCTTCAGCGATGTTAATTTCCTTCCGGCCCCAGCCGGCCAGGGAGATATCGCGAACCTTGTAGTCGTCAAAGCTGTTCAGTTTTTCTGCGGGAGTGCTCATGGTGTTCTCCTGTCAGTCAGTTTGGCTTGGGCATATCTCCGGTGACATACGCCCCAAATCGGTTTAGATACCAGCAGCATCCTTGAGAGCGGCGGCGCGATCGGTCTTTTCCCATGGGAAGGCAGTAAAGGTCTTGCCACCCACGGTCATATCGTATGGATCGCGGCCAAAGTGGCCGTAAGCTGCCGTGGCCCGGTACATCGGATGCAGCAAGTCGAGCATGTTGGTGATCGCATACGGGCGCAGGTCGAAGTTCTCGCGAACCAGCTGGATGATCTTGTCGTCGCTGATCTTGCCGGTGCCGAAGGTGTTCAGGGAAATCGACGTTGGCTGGGCAACGCCGATGGCGTAGGACACCTGGATCTCGCACTTGTCGGCCAGGCCGGCAGCGACGATGTTCTTGGCTACGTAGCGGCCAGCGTAAGCGGCGGAACGATCTACCTTGGACGGATCCTTGCCGGAGAACGCGCCACCACCGTGGCGAGCCATGCCGCCGTATGTGTCGACGATGATTTTCCGGCCAGTCAGGCCGCAGTCGCCCACCGGGCCGCCGATCACAAACTTGCCGGTCGGGTTGATGTGGAACTGGGTGTCCTTGTGGAGCAGTTCAGCGGGCAGCGCATGCTTCACAATCAGCTCCATCACCGCTTCTTTCAGGTCTTCCTGGGTCACGTCTTCATCATGCTGGGTGGATAGAACCACCGCGTCGATACCGGCGACACGGCCATTCTCGTAGCGGCAGGTTACCTGGCTCTTGGCGTCCGGACGCAGCCACGGCAGCAGGCCGCTCTTGCGGGCCTCGGCCTGGCGCTGCACCAGACGGTGGGAGAAGGTGATCGGTGCCGGCATCAGCACGTCGGTTTCGTTGCTGGCGTAGCCGAACATCAGGCCCTGGTCGCCGGCACCCTGGTCTTCCGGCTTCTGGCGGTCAACGCCCTGAGCGATATCCACCGACTGCTTGCCGATAATATTGATGATGCCGCAGGTGTCGCCGTCGTAGCCCACTTTCGAGGAGGTATAGCCGATGTCCTTGATCACGCCCCGTACCAGATCTTCCAGATCCACCCAGGCACTGGTGGTGATCTCGCCACCCACAATAGCTACACCGGTTTTCACCATGGTTTCGCAGGCAACGCGGGCGTGGGGATCGTCCGTCAGGATGGCGTCCAGCACGGCATCGGAGATCTGGTCTGCCAGTTTGTCCGGGTGGCCTTCAGAGACCGATTCGGAAGTGAAGATATTGTAGTCAGCCATAACGCATGCTCCTCTGTGAGCGATTCAAATTCAGGCCGGTAAGTGGCTTTCTTAAAGCGCTTTCCGGTATCCGGTTTGGTGGTCTGTGTAAGGATACGTAAAACTACGTATCCGTATATCAAAATTTGTTGATATTGCGATTCAGGTCGTCAAATCTGGCCGCTGTGTTTCCAGAATTCGCGAACCTGGATCTGGAAACCGTTTCGCAAGCCGATGAACAGCTGTTCCCCGGCTACCAGGCCAGCGTCCGCTGCCCAGCTTGTAAGCTCTTCAGGCTCAAAACCGAGCCAGAGATCACCGCAGTTTTCTTTGGCCCAGTCCTGGTCGTGACTGCACAGGTCGCTGATCACAAAGCAGCCGCCGTTGTTCATCAGTGCCGCGGCATCCAGGAAGATGTCAGCGGGGCTGGGCACGTGGTGCAGCACCATGTTGGCAACCACCAGGTCAAAGGCGTCGCCCCGGGCCAGCAGGGTGTCGGTTACGCCCTCAATCAGATCGATGTTGTTCAACCGTTCTTCAATACACGTGCGGGTTGCCTTGGCCAGCATGTCCCGGCTGTTATCAAGGGCAACCACATGTCCGCAAAGCTCAGCCAGAACAGGCAGAAAGGCGCCTTCACCGGGGCCGATTTCCAGGGCCGACTGCCACTGGTGCTTGCGGGACCGCTTGCGAATCATCTCCGCTACCGGCTCCGCATAAAGGTCAAAGGCCGCGATCAGCTCCTGCTGTTCCCGGAACTGCTCTGCATGGCGGGCAAAAAAGGCCTGGGACTGATCGGCACGCTGTGTGCGAATGGCTTCAATCCGTTCCTGCAGGTGCGGCGGCAGCGGCACCCGGTCGACCACCTCAAATATCTGGCGAATGGTCTGGTCGGTTGGCTTGTCGCTGTCCAGATGCAGCGGGCGGCGATAGAAGATCGCATTGCCTTCGCGCTGTGGCTCCAGCAGACCGGCCTTGTTCATCACTTTCAGGTGGTGGCTCATGCCGGACTGGCGCATATCGAACAGCTGGCTGAGTTCCAGTACCCCGAAGGTATCCCTTCTCAACACACGCAAAATCTCCAGGCGCAAAGGATCCCCGCTCGCTTTGAAGATCGGGGCTAGTGCGTCCACGGAGGACAGGTTATCGGCGTGTGCGTTCATGGATGTCATGGCAACAAAGTGTAGGGTGCTTCGGGTGGTCAATCAATAGGCATATCAAAAAATTTTGATATAGGTTTATCGTTCTTTGAAATCAGACCCTTTCGGAAATCCACAGGCAAACAATCGTGAAACAGGCGTATGCCGATTTGCCCCGGCACACACTAATCGGCGAAAATACGCGCCTTATTTTTGATCGCCCTTTAATCACTGCGAATTCTTTTCCTGCAAAACACTGGAGAAACGTCAATGCCGTCTCGTAAAGATCTCGCCAACGCCATTCGCGCGCTGAGCATGGATGCGGTTCAGAAAGCCAAGTCCGGCCACCCGGGTGCGCCCATGGGTATGGCGGATATC
>MDTA01133882.1_pt1 | contig 29930 bp, 30 predicted proteins | sample 811151 | NCBI WGS metagenome assembly MDTA01 (sample SAMN05326648, study PRJNA326480) | marine metagenome | isolation source: seawater | place: Indian Ocean: South | collected 2010 | reverse complement strand
TAGATTGGGATCAAAGATGGAATGATTTGCTAGACCTTGTTAAGGATTATAAATGCAAACAAAAAGTTAAATATGATTGCATAGTCCCTATTTCTGGAGCAAATGATTCTTATTTCATTCTTCATATAGTAAAAAACAAACTTAACTTAAATCCCTTAGTCGTAACATATAACAAATACTTTAATACTCCCATTGGAATTAAAAATTTAGCAAATTTAAGAACGAAATTTGATGTAGACGTATTAATTCAAAATATTAATCCTTCAATCGTCAAAAAAATAACTAAAACAACTTTATTTGAATTAGGAAGTATGTATTGGCCATGCATTGCAGGCCAGACTGTTTTTCCAGTTCAAACGTCAATAAGATATAACATACCTTTGATTATCTGGGGAGCTCATCAGGGACTAGAGCAAGTTGGAATGTTTTCTCATTTACATAATGTTGAGATGACAAGACGATATAGAAAAGACCATGATTTAATGGGTATGGAAGCAGATGACATGCTCAATACATTTAATACTTTATCAGAAGAGGACATGTGTCAATACAGATATCCATCAGACAGCGATCTAAGAAAAGCTGGAACAAGAGGTATCTATCTTGGTAATTACATAAGATGGGATCCAAAAGCACAGCATGAGGAAATGATTAAATTATATGGTTATGAATCAGCTTCTTTTGATAGAACATTTGAAACTTATGATCATATTGATTGCTATAACTATCTTAATATTCATGATTATCTAAAATACCTCAAAACTGGCTTTTCAAAAGTTACTGATCATGCCTGTAGAGAAATAAGACATGGCAGATTGACAAAACCACAAGCAAAGTCATTAGTAAGCTATTATGAAAACAGAAATATACAGAATCAAAATCTTTTTTACGATTGGCTTGGAGTAGATGAAAATTCTTTTAATTTTATTTTAAAAAAAATTGCTGAAGAGAATAATAGGAATCCAATTAATATTGAAATTAGCCATAGAAAGAAAAATAAAAGTGTTTCTAATAATCTAATGAAATTAGACTATAAGATAAATAGCTCTATCAATCGTGACAAAAAAACTCAATATATTACTATTGGAAAAGGCTACCCGTAGTCCTAGATTTTCGAAAATGAAAGAGAAATTTAGAGAAATATATGATGATCAAGATCTTTATGACAATCTTAGATTCGATATTAAATTTACTAGAGTTTTCATAAGATACGCTGTAAGAGTTTTTGGAATTAGATATTCAATTCTAATACTTAACTGTGCACTCAGCCTTGCTTCATTTAAGAAGGGCTTTAGTTACCATGCCTATTTAATTAGAATTAATATATACAGATTAGAGAATTTTTTAAAATTGTCATCTGAGGATTACCTTGGATCATTACGCATAAAAGAAAAATGGGCGCAATTTATAATAAAGCATTCTCCAAGCAAAAAAAATATAGGTAATGCAAAATATTATTCCAAGATAGTATCGGCTGATGATAGCGCGCCTAAAGAAGTATGTGAAAACAATTTAAAAAAATTTTATATTTATGGGCCATCTTCGCAAAACGACCCCTCAGAAAAATATAATGACTATACCTTAATTCATCTTAAACCATTCCCAAAAGAATTAAATTTTAATGATGAAATCCTATTCTTGAACTCCTTTTATTTTACAAATGTAATTGAAGGAAATGAAAAGCTGCAAGAAAGGCTTTATAAAAGATATAAAAAAATATATGTATCTTGCATGACTTCTCAAATACCAATAAATTTCATAAGAGTTCCTTTATTAAATGAAGGTTATCTAGCAAGTGAAATGGCGCTTCAAAGAGTATTAAAATTTTTAATACAAAAGCATGAGAGCATTGAATGCGTTATTGAAGGATTTGATTTTTATTTGTCAAAAAATGCTTATCAAAATAAAAATTATGATAAGTTGACTAGAAATCAATTTGGAATTGACGAAAAAGAAATATGTCTTTCTCTTATGGAGCATGATTTTTATTTTAATTTTATGATAACCAAGCAACTTGTGAAAAATATAAGACTAATAGATTCGTATGATTTTCAAAAAGTCATCTCAATGAGCCCTAGAAAATATTGTAAAGAATTATTTAGAGCTAGAAACTTTAAATTGACGAAAAATGTAATCAGATGAACAATATGAATGATTTAGATTTTGAAGCAAGTCATGAGTTTCTCCTATCACACAAAAATGAGTTCAATAAATTTAAAAAAGATTTTGACAACTTGTATTCATATTACAAAAATAGATCAAAAATAATAATTTTGCTTGATTATTGGATTTTTAACATACTTTTAGTTAAAAAAATATATGGATCAGAAGGCTTGATAGATTTCTGTAATAGTAATATTAATAACCCTCAAAGATTCAGTTTTTTTTATGAACTTGATAACTCAAATAAGGTTGATGAAATAAAATTTAAAAAGAATAATTCGAAAATTTTTTATATTTTAAGATTTTTTATTAGAAAGATATTTATTCCAGGCGCTCACTTAGATAACTTCTTTAAAAAAATTCTAAACTTAATCTCTTTTAAATTTATTTTATCCATACCATTAAATGTTGACGAAGAAATTGAAAATAAATTGAACCAACTGCTAAAAAGAATTTTTCGAGATAAATTTGATTCATCCGAAATTAAGCTCATTTTAAAAAAAGTTCCTAAAATTTTTATCTCGTCATTTTTATACACGCCATTCAACAAAATTAATGTTTCGGGATCTTCATCCTCTTTCCTGGAATATGAAGGTTTTGAAAATATTTTCTTATTGAACTCAAATTTACATGTAGAGGGTCTTCAGCATGGTGGAGGATATGATATTTTTAAAGTTGATTATTTTACTGATTACGAAAAAAATCTCTGTGATAAATTTTTTGGGTGGGGCTTTTCAGAAAACAATATCCACCAAACAAAATTTAAAAAAATTTCTAAAAAAAACCCAGAAAATATTCAAAGAGTTTTATGGATTGAAGACTCAAAAGTTCCATCATTTTATTTTTATTCTATGCCGTATCACCATCACCAATCTATAAATACAAAATCAAAAAGATATATTTATAAAGAGCTCAATCACAGTCAATTAGAATATACCAGTATGTTTCATCCTTTTTCAAAATCAGATTTATATAAGAATTATAGAAGAAACAGTTTCAATATAGTCCCTGGGGGCCAGTCAGAGAATAACTTTTATTTAAATGATATTTTAATTTTTGATAATTCTGGTTCGACATTAATACATTTTGCAATCGAAAATGAGATGATTTTTTTTCATATAATAAGTCAATTAGATTATGAGAACTTTACTGAATTGCAGAAAGAATTCTTCTTAATTCAAAGAAAATATAATTTTGGTATTTTTAATGATGAAGAAAACAAGTTATCAAATTCGATCAGTAATATTAAATTAGACACCAATTACTCTTTGCCAAAAGATTTAATAGATTTTTATCATAATAATTTTAGATAATTTATACTCTGATTTTCTATCTAAAAACAATATCATCGTTTAAAATAGACGACTAGATGGGTATAAATTCAGACAATATTCTTGAAAAAGAGTTAAAAATATCATCATTATTTCTCTTATTTTTAGAAAATAAGGTTTTCATAGCATCTATTTCGTCAATTTTTGCTATCTCATCAGTGTTTATAGCATTATCATTGTCACCAATTTTTTCTTCAACCATTACTCTAAAATCAGTTCAAGAAAACGAACCTTCATTTTCTACTGGTCTTGGCATGTTAGGGGGCTTGGCCAGTATCAGTGGCAGCTTGGGTTTAAATCCAGATGAACAAGCAATTCTGGCTATGAAGCATGCTGTAAGTAGAGATTTTTTTAAAAAACTTTATGCTGATAATGAGTTTAAAAAAAATCTTATGGCCTACGATTCATATAATCCAAATGATAAATCAAATATATATGATCAATCTATTTATGATTCTGAATCTAAAAAATGGCATGTTGAACCAATTTTTCTTAATTCTCATAAAAGATTTACAACTCAGCATATGAAAATAGTTCAGGAAAAAGTCGGAGGTTTTGTAAATATATCAATAGAACATAAATCACCAATAATTGCTAAAGATTGGGCAGAACTTATGTTTAGAGAATTAAACAAATATATGAAAGAAGTTTCTGAACAGAAAATAAATAAAGAAGTAGAATATTTAAACAATGAATTAAATAAAGCATCGAGCTCAGAACTAAGAAAAGTCGTTGCACAATTACTAGAGAGTAAAATTCAAAAGCAAATGTATGGAAACATATCTGACAATTATATTTTTGAAATAGTTGACTCTGCTTATATTCCTTATGAAAGAACAAGACCTTCAAGAGCTTTTATTTGCATAATGATAACCACTTTAGGCTTCCTTTTGTCTTGTTTGATTGTTTTTATATTAGATCAGTTCAATATGAGAATTAAATTAAGTTCGCCTTTCATTGAAAACGTGGAATAAATCTACTTCACTAAAATGAAAATTTTGGTAATTGGTTCTTCTGGACAGCTTGGAACCCAAATTTTTAATTTAAAAAATTCATTAAGTTTAGCTGATTTCTCTTTCTGTAATAAGCGCGAACTAGATGTATCATCTACTGAAATTGTAGAAAGTTTTTTTAAAAATAATAAATTTGACGTTGTTATTAATTGTGCTGCCTATACAAGTGTCGACGAAGCTGAAAAGAATTTTGAGCATGCAAAAATAATAAATGGGTATTCTATAGATTATATTTGTAAGTCATTGGAAAGACATAAACCAGACACAAAGCTTATTCATCTGAGTACAGATTATATTTTTGATGGTGAATTCACAGCACCAATTTGCGAAGAAGATATACCAAACCCAATCTCAAAATATGGAAAAAGTAAGCTATTAGGTGAAGAAATACTGCAGAAATCAAAAATTCCAAGCATCATAATAAGAGTCAGCTGGCTTTATTCCATTTTTGGGAAAAATTTTATGAAAACTATAATTAATATCTCTAAAGCTAAAAAGTCTATAAATGTTATTAATGATCAAATTGGATCTCCAACAAGTGCAAATGATCTAGTTGATTGCATATTTAAAATTATAGATTCAGAAAAATTTAATTATTATGCTCAAGAAAAAAGCATATTTAACTTCTGCAATAGCGGTTCATGTAGTTGGTATGAATTCGCAGAGGAAATTTTATTATTAACTAATTCTGATTGTAAGGTGTGCCCAATAAGAACAGATGAATACAAAACACTAGCTGCAAGGCCTAAATATTCCGTCCTTAATACGTCAAAGATAGAAAGCTCTTTTGGTCTAGAAATTAGCTCATGGCAAGAAGCCCTTCAAAATACCATCAATTCTGTAAATACAAATTATAATAAATCGATATGAAAATTTTAATAACTGGAGGTTCTGGATTCATTGGATCAGCTTTAATTAGATATTTATTAAATAATTTTAATAGTTATCAAATTCTTAATATTGATAAGCTTACTTATGCCTCAAATGATTCTCTAAATCAATTTGAAAAAAATGAAAATTATGATCATAAGAAAATTGATATAGCAGACAACATAAACTTAAAAGATATATTTTTTGACTTTAAACCTGATTTTGTTATGCACCTTGCAGCTGAATCACATGTTGATAATTCAATTAAAAATCCAAGTAAATTTATTGAAACAAATATCATAGGAACTTTTAACTTGTTAAATATATCATTGAAGTATTTTAAAGAAGTAAATCATAAATTTTACAGATTCCACCACATTTCTACTGATGAAGTATATGGTGATCTTGAAAAGAATGACCCTAAATTTAGTGAAAAGACATCATATAATCCGAGTTCACCATATTCAGCTAGCAAGGCTTCGTCAGATCATCTGGTTAGATCATGGACAAGAACATATGGACTTCCGTCGGTTATAACGAATTGTTCTAATAATTATGGACCTTATCAAAATAATGAGAAATTAATTCCAACAATAATCACGAGTGCGCTCAATCATGAACCAATTCCTATTTATGGTGACGGAAGCCAAATAAGGGATTGGCTTTTTGTTGAGGATCATGTTGCTGCTCTTCATAAAGTATTAATAGAAGGTAAAAATAATGAAACTTATAATATTGGTGGTATAAATGAGGTAAAGAATATAGATGTTGCTATGAAAATTTGCGCAATACTTGATGATATATATCCAATAAGTTCTTCAGAGTTTAAATCTTATAATAAGCTTATTAAATTTGTAGATGATAGACCTGGACACGATAAAAGGTATGCAATTGATTGTAGTAAAATCAAACATGATCTCAATTGGTATCCTAATGAAGATTTCGACAGTGGTATGCTTAAAACAGTTAAATGGTATTTAAAAAAATACAAAGAAGGTAACTAAATATTATGTATAAGGGGATAATTTTAGCAGGTGGCAGAGGCTCAAGGCTCTTTCCAATAACGCTAGCAACTTCAAAACAACTGTTACCTATATATGATAAACCTATGATCTATTATCCACTTTCAGTTTTGATGACTGCTGGAATTAGAGATATTTTGATAATTGTAAATCCAAATGATTTAGAAAATTATGAAAACCTTCTAGGAGATGGAAGTCAAATAGGTTTAAGTATTTCATATAAAGTTCAGCCTTCTCCTGATGGACTTGCTCAATCGTTTATATTAGGAGAAACGTTCATCGGTTCTTCAAATGTTTGTTTAATACTTGGAGATAATATTTTTTTTGGAGAAAATTTTTCTAGCCATCTTGAAAGAAGTATTGAAAGAAAGAAGGGAGCTACAATATTTTCTTATCACGTAAATAATCCTGAGGATTTTGGTGTAATTGAATTTGATGGTGATAAAGTTATCAATATTGAGGAAAAACCTAGTCACCCTAAATCTAATCATGCAGTTACGGGTTTATATTTTTATGACAATGATGTCGTTGAAATTGCTAAAAATCTAAAACCATCATCAAGAGGGGAGCTTGAAATTACAGATGTGAACAAAACTTACCTCGAAAGGGATGAGCTTTATTTAGAGCAAATGAATAGAGAGTTTGCTTGGCTAGACACTGGTACATATGATTCTTTAATAGCTGCTGGTCAGTTTATTCATACGATCGAAAAACGTCAGGGTCTTAAAGTTGCATGTCTTGAAGAAATTTCATTTGCTAAAGGATGGATAGGCTCTGAGGAGATGCTAAAACAAGCAAATAAGTTTAAATCTACCTCCTATGGAAAATACATACTAAATTTACTTGAAGAAAAATAATTATGAATATAACTGAATGTTCAATCGAAGGAGTAAGAATTATTGTGCCTGATGTTCATGAGGATGAAAGAGGTTTTTTTTATGAAAGTTATCATCAAGACAAGTATAAAAAGTTAATAAACATAAGCGAAAACTTTGTTCAAGATAATCATTCAAAGTCTTTTTATGGAGTACTAAGAGGTCTTCACTTTCAAAAGAATAAAGCTCAAGGCAAACTAATAAGAGTCATTCAAGGTGCTGTGTATGATTTTTTTCTAGATATCAGAAGAGAGTCATCAACTTTTGGTAAAGCTTTTGGCATAGAAATCAATGAAAAAAATAAGTTACAAGTTTGGCTTCCACCAGGTCTGGCTCATGGATTCTTAACATTAAGTCCTTCTGCTCAGTTTGAGTACAAATGCACAAATTTTTATGACCCAAATGATGAACATTGCCTAATATGGACTGATTCAAAGATTGATATAAAAATGCCACTTCCAAAAGAAGATATAATAGTTTCACCAAAAGATTCAAATGGTCTGAGTTTTGATGAGTTGATTGCTAAGGGTATTATATAAATGAACATATTGGTGACTGGTTCTGCAGGCTTTATAGGCTCTCAATTGTGTCTAAATCTTTTAGACAGAGGTGATAGAATTTTAGGCTTAGATAATTTAAATGATTATTACAATATTGAGCTTAAGAAAGCTCGACTAGATAGACATCTCAATCATAAAAACTATTCTCATTACCATGTAGATATATCAAATAAAGATGATCTTCAGAAAGTATTCAAAGATAATAATATTGATGTTGTTGTGAACCTTGCTGCTCAAGCAGGAGTTAGATATTCCATTGTAAATCCCGATGTATATATTCAAAGTAATATAGTTGGATTTATGAATATACTTGAATGTTGCAGACATAATAAGGTCAGCAATCTTGTATATGCTTCATCTAGCTCTGTTTATGGAGCAAACACAACGAAACCATTTTCTGTACATGACAATGTCGACCACCCGCTTAGTCTTTATGCAGCCTCGAAGAAATCCAATGAACTCATGGCTCATACTTATAGTAATTTATTTGAGTTAAGTACAACCGGCCTAAGATTTTTTACAGTCTACGGCCCTTGGGGAAGACCAGACATGGCTTTATTTAAATTTACAAAAGCAATTATGAATGAAAATCAAATAGATGTTTATAATTATGGGAATCATGAAAGGGATTTTACATATATAGAAGACATTATTGAGGGGATTATAAGAGTTATCGATAATCCTGCTAAGTCAGATCCAAATTGGAGTGGGAAAAATCCAGATCCAGGTTCAAGTTTTGCACCTTGGAAGATTTATAATATAGGAAGCAATAATCCGATAAAACTTAATGACTACATTGCAGCAATTGAAGAAAATTTAGGCAAAAAAGCAAATGTTAATTTGCTCCCACTTCAGCCCGGAGATGTTGTTGCGACATACGCTGATGTTGAAGATTTATTTACAACATTTAATTTTAAGCCAAAATATAGCATTCAAGAAGGCGTGAAAAACTTTGTTGAATGGTTCAAAAAAAACCCAAATTTTTAACGCACAATGTCAGCCATTAGTAACAATGATAGCTTAATGGATTCTTTAAGGAGTTTATGGGATAAATTTACAGTAAAAAGAAAATTACAACTTGCCTTAGTTACCATAGCTACCCTCATAACTGCAATTTTAGATCTTGTAAGTATAGGCTCTATCATGCCATTCATTTCTGTAATAATGGACTCAGAAGCAACCTTTTATAATCCATCTTTTAATGCATATTTCACATATTTTGGATATGCATCTGGAGAAGAAATTATCCTACCTCTTACATATTTTTTTATTTCAATAAATATAATATCTGCAATAGTAAAAATAATTATTTTTTGGTTTCAAAATAAAATCAGCGTTCTTTGCGGAAATGATCTCAGTCGTTTAGCTTACACTAAAACAATATATCAACCGTTTAAAATTCACATAAAGAGGAACTCAGGCGATGTTATCAGTTCAATAGTAAACAATGTAAATATTACAGTTTTTGGTGTTCTTTACATGGTTCTGCTTTTTATAAGTTCGTTAATATTTAGTTTAGCTATTTTAGGCGGTATATTACTCATAGATCCTATTATTTCATTAATCGCTTTAGCCACTCTATGTTTTTTTTATATACCAATATCAATATATCTTAAAGGGAGACTTGAAAGAAACAGCAAAATTGTAGATTTAGGACAAAAAAAGATTATTAGATTTATTCAAGAAGCATTAGGCGGTATTAGAAACCTGATACTTGATAAATCACATGAATTTTTTATAAATAAATATAATGAAATTGACTTTAGTTTAAGAGATGCTGTTGCAGAAAATAAATTTTTAGGAAGTGTCCCAAGGTATGTTATTGAAGCTTTAGTAGTAATTTTAATGGCATTACTTGGATTATATTATGCTTATCAGCCAAACGGCATGAGTGCAGGTTTGCCTATTTTAGGTTTTATTGCTTTGGCCTCTCAGAAACTTATTCCAAATATGCAACAAATCTATAGATGCTATGCATCGATAGCTGGCAGCAAAGAGAACTTAGACGATACTCTACGAATCTTAAATCAAGACCTCGTCACTAATCATGATGATCTTGAATCTCAAAAAAAGATCAAAAACTTTCAGAAACTTTCACTTCAAAATATTTCATTTAGATACACTCATGAAGATCCACTTATATTCAATAATATTAGCTTAGATATTTACAAGGGTGAGAAGGTTGGAATTGTTGGAGTTACTGGGGGAGGAAAAAGTACCCTTGTTGATTTAATTCTTGGTTTATTAAAACCTGAATCTGGTCAAATATTTATCGATGAGAATAATATTGAAAATGTTAAAAGCTCTTGGCAAAAAATGATTTCTCATGTGCCTCAAGATGTTTACTATAGTGATGATTCATTTGCTAAAAATATTGCTTTTGGTAGCGATATTAAAAATATTAATCAAGATAAGCTTATCGAAGCATCTAAAAATGCGCGCATACTTGATTATATTATGAAACAGGATGAAAAGTTTGATCATACTTTGGGTGAGTCTGGCGTACAGCTGTCAGGTGGACAAAAACAAAGACTTGGAATTGCAAGAGCATTGTATAAAGATTCACATTTAATAATTTTTGATGAGGCTACAAGCGCATTAGATGAAAAAACTGAAAAAGATGTAGTTAATTCTATCAAATCGATAGATTCAGAAAAGACTGTTTTAATAATAGCCCATAGACTATCAACTATAAAACATGCTGATAGGATAGTATCTATAGATAATGGAAAAATTAAAATATTCAACTCATTTACAGAATATGAGAAAAAAAAACTGAGTAGTCAATAATGTGCGGCCTTGTTGGTTACATCGAATCTAAAGATAGTACAAATTGTTCAAATAATATTGATAAAGCAATTAAATCTTTAGAGCATAGAGGGCCAGATGCATCTGGTAAGGACGAGTTTTATACCAATAAAAAAGTAGGGTTTGGACACAGAAGGTTATCAATATTAGATATTTCTGATGCTGGCAATCAACCTATGGAGTCATTCACCAAGCGATTTAAGATTATTTTTAATGGTGAAATATATAATCATTTAGAAATACGTAAATACATTCAGAGTGTACATAATTTCAATTCATGGAAAAGCTCATCTGATACCGAGACACTATTAAATTTGTTTGAGTTTCTTGAATTCAAAGAGGCCCTTAAATTGATTAAAGGCATGTTTGCATTAACATTATTTGATCTAAAAAAGAATTGCATTTATTTTTCTAGGGATAGAGTCGGTGAAAAACCACTATACATATCTTTTAATGAATCATCTATTCTTTTTGGATCTGAATTAATATCTTTAACACAGTTTTCTTCTTTCAATAAAGATCTTTCTATGAGTGCCTTATCTTCTTTTTTTAAGTTTAATTACATACCAACACCTCAAACAATATATAAGAGCACATTTAAATGTCCTCCAGGAAAATTCATTTGCATAGACTTAAATAGCTTTTTATTTAATAAAACATATGAATGTTTTGATGATATTTTTTTAGATCAAGGAGCTCTTATTGATGATTATTGGTCTTCATTTCCATTATTAAATCAGTCTGAATTACTAGTTGAAGATTTTAATCAAGCATCGTTAAGGTTAGAAGATATTATTTCTAAATCAGTTAAAGATCAGTTGATATCTGACATGCCAATAGGAGCCTTTCTTTCTGGAGGTATAGACTCTTCTCTAATAACCGCTCTAATGCAGAAAGAAAATATGGATAAAGTTAAAACATTTACAATTGGCTTTGAAGATAAAAGATATGATGAATCAAGTTATGCAAGAGAAGTAGCTAATCATTTAGGAACAAACCATACAGAGTTAATACTATCTCAAGATGATGTAATTAATATTATTCCCAATCTAAGCAAGATTTATAGCGAACCATTTGCCGACTCATCGCAAATACCAACTCTTTTAGTTTCTAAGCTTGCTAAATCTGAAGTTTCTGTTGCCTTATCTGGCGATGGAGGAGATGAATTATTTGGCGGATATAATAGATATTTTTTAGCACCAACAGTATGGTCTATTTTAAAAAAGTTCCCTTATTCTATTAGGAGTTTTGGCGCTGATATTTTTTTATCTTCTCCTAATTTTTTAAAGAGCATAGAAAATACATCACGATTCTTCTATAAAAAAACTCCAGTGCAATTGGTTGAAAAAATTCAATCATTATCCTCTAAAGTTAAAAATATTAAGACAGAAAAGGATTTATTCATATCATTAATTTCAGGTTATGAAGATTTATCGGAACTTCTGAACTTTAGATCAAAACCTCAATCTTATGCTTATAATGATGAAATATGGTCAAATTCAAGTTTATCATTTCAAGAAAAAATGATGTTCTTAGATATGATAACTTATTTACCAGATGACATAATGTGCAAAGTAGATAGAGCTTCGATGGCATTTAGCCTTGAATCAAGAGCTCCGTTCCTTCATCAGGATGTTGTTGAAGCAAGTTACAAAATTCCAACTGAATACAAGATAAAAAATAAAAATGGGAAGCACATATTGAGAAATATCTTGTATAAATATGTTCCCAAAGACCTTATTGAAAGACCAAAGCAGGGCTTTGGAATTCCTCTAGATGAATGGATTAAAGGACCTTTAAAAGACGATTTTTATGAATCAATTTCAGATGAAAATTTATCTCATAATTTAATTAATAAGAGCATGGTTAAAAAAATGTTGGATGATCATATCGATGGCAAAAGAAATTGGCAAAATCAATTGTGGGCAATTCATTCTTTCCAAAATTGGTTTTATGAAAATAAAATAAATTCTTGATTATGCATAATATACTAATCTTAGGTGGGGGCGGCTTTATTGGTAAGAATATATTAAGCTACATGGATCAAGTAAACTTCTTTAAAAATCATAAAAAGTTTATAACATTTTCGAAAAAATCACTTTCTTCAGACTATTTGCCAGTCAATTCGATGATTTCTAATATTAAATTAGAACAAGTAGATACGATAAAAAATCTTATAAAAGAAAATAATATCAATACAATAGTTCATTTAGTCTCAGGAATCATTCCCTCATCAAATGAAAAAGATTTTGAAGAAGAAAAAAGAACTGTGATTGCTCCAACAAATGAGATATTTTCTTTTGCTGCAGAGAATGGAGTAAAAGTAATTTTTATTTCATCTGGAGGCACAGTCTATGAAAATAATCAAGAAGATCATAAAGAAAATGAAGATTTAAATCCAATAAACTTTTACGGTATGTCAAAAGTTGCTATTGAAAAAACACTTCAGGATCTTAAGATAAATTCTAATCTCAGATATATCACCCTGAGGCCATCCAATGTATATGGCAATTTTTATAGTATGAATTCTAATCAAGGATTAATTCCAAATACCATTAATAATATTTTAAAAAAAGATCCAATTACAATTTGGGGGGATGGTTCTGCAAGAAGAGATTATTTGTTTGCTGAGGATTTGGCTAAGATCGTCTGCCAAATGATTCTAAAAAAAGATATATGTGGTGAATTTAATGTTGCGTCATCATCTGTACATAGTGTTCTTGAGGTCATAAAACTAATCGAATCAAAAATAAATATTCCTGCTAATATAATGTTTGAAGATAGCAGAGATGTAGATGTGTCTTGTAATAGTTTAGATACTTCTAAAATAAAAAAAATTATAGAATTTAAACCTCATAATTTAGACTATGGACTTAACAAGATCATAAAAAAGATTCCTATCAAGAATGAATAACAACCTATCAATATTTATACCTACATACAATAGGCCTTCAATTCTTAAATCTAATCTTGTAAATATAATATCTCAGGCTAGAGAATATGATATCCCTGTTCATATTTCTGATGATAGCAATAATGAAGAAACCAAAAAAATAATTGAAGAATACATGAAAAAATACAATTTCTTGTATTATTCACAAAACATACCAAGTCTTGGTCATGATAGAAATATTGTTTCTTGTTTGTCCAATAAAGAATCTGAATACATTTGGCTCATGGGCGATTCTATGTCAATTTCAGATAATGCTATTAAAATAATTTTAGACATAATAGAACTAGAATCACCAAATATTATCAGCTGTGGCGCAGAAAATAGGAGCATAGAAATAGACTCTAGCCACATATATGATAAGGACTATATATTGGAGAAATTTGGTTGGCATAATACTTTAACTGGCACGACAATATATAGCAAAAATGCTCTTAACTTTGTTCATGATTTAGATCTTCTAGAATGTAAAAATTTTCCTCAAATTTCGATTATTTTTAAAGCTTTAAATAAAAAATGCTCTTTTTATTGGGAGAAAAAAACCTTAATTTATGCTCATAAAGATAAAGAAAGTTATTGGCAAAATAATATATTTGAGACATTTATTGATGATTTCTCTAGAGCAGTATTTTATTTACCACCTGAGTACTCTAACCATCTTAAGTCCAAGGTAATTCCTATTCATTCTAAAAGAGCTAAAATTTTTGATTTAAAATCTTTATTAGTTCTAAGAACCGAAGGTATCTTTGACTTTAAAAAATTTAAAAAATACTATAAAACGTTTAAAAATAATAGTAGAACAAATCTTCTTTTGATATTAGTAATTTCTATTATTCCTAAGTCAATTTTGATTCCAATTCGCACATTTAATAAAAGCAGTTATAAAAAATGAGTCATAACCAAGTTCAGACCATCTCCTGGATAGTATTTTTTACAATAATGGCATTTATTTCTTATTATTTTGTAATAGTAGCAACAAATATTTCTAACGACTTTCCTGAATATACTGCACTTGCAGATAGATTAAGAGGCGAACCATTAAGCTATTCATTTGAACGTGAGCTTACAGAACCGTTTTATTTAATTTTGTTCTGGGTTCTGAGCAATGTCTTTACTTCAAAGGCTGTTGTGATAATCGCTGGCATAATACCATTAATATTTAAGTCGATAATAATAAAAAGATTTTCCTATTATCCATTTATTGGTCTTATATTTTATTTTGGAACTTTTTTACCACTGCATGATGCTAATCAAATTAGATTAGCTGGCGCATGTATGTTTATTTTATATGCCTTAATGTTGCGAGAGGATATAAGCAAAACTAAGCTAATTTTTCTCTCTGTTGCTGCTACAGCATTTCACTATACGGGTATACTTCTTTTAATCCTTTTATTTAAAAATAGAAAATACTTAGCTCTAACTTTAATGACTATTGGTTCATTTTTATTCGTTCCGATATTTGAATATATTGAAACAATTAATGAATCTTTCAAAATTTTTAACAGATACACAGCTGAAACAGCAAGCATTGGATTTACTTCTCCATACTTTTTACTCCATTTCGTTGCTGCAGTTAGCTCGTTATTAATTTGGAAATCATTAAACCATATTCAACAAAAGGGCGCTCTTTTTCTTGCTATGGGTGCTCTAGCTTTTATTTTATTTCAATCTCTTGATATTCTTGCTATAAGAATCAGAGAGTTAGGTTATTTAGGAATAATTCCATTGTTGTTTTCTTCTAAAATAAGATTAACAATTCCGTGGATTGTCATAATATCTTCTTCATTACTGATGTTTTTGCTGTTCACTTATGAGGTTTGGAAAGAATTATTAAGTTATATGGTATGAAAGATCCACTTGTTGACATAGTCATAGTTAATTGGAATGCGGGAAGTTATCTTCAAGACTGTGTTAAGTCAATTGCAGCTAATAAAAATGAAAATATAGGCAACGTAGTAATTGTTGATAATGGTTCTACAGATAACTCATTATCATTATTACCAAATGATAAGACATATATAAATTTAATAAGAGAAAAAATAAATCATGGCTTTGGAAAAGCTTGTAACATTGGTGCTTCTTATACAGATTCAAAATATATTTTATTTTTAAATCCAGATACTAAAATAAATGAATCTAGCATCAATGTAGCAATTGATTTTATGGAAAAAGAAAGCTCATCAGATGTAGGTATTTGTGGCGTACAGTTAAAAGATGATCATGGCATAACAGCATCATGTTCGAGGTTCCCATCACTACTTAGTATTTTTAGCTCTTCGATTGGACTTTCTAAATTATTTTTCAAGCTTGGGGCACCAATGAAAGATTTCTCTCATAAATCAACCATAGAGGTTGACCAGGTGATGGGTGCTTTCTTTCTAGTAAGAGCAAAATTATTTAATCAGTGCGATGGATTTGATGAGCGTTTTTTTGTCTATTACGAAGAGGTTGATCTTTCAAAAAGAATAAAAGATCTTGGTTTTAAATCAATTTTTTTAGCTGACTGTAATGCATATCATGTGGGGGGAGGCGTATCTCAACAAGTTAAAGCAAAAAGATTATTTTACTCTCTTAGGAGTAGAATTTTATATTCAAAGAAGCACTTTAATTTTTTAAGTTATCTCGCTATATATTTTTTAAGTCTACTAGTAGAACCTATTTCGCGTATCTTATTTTCTTTATTAAGACTAGATTTCAAAGCCATATCTGAAACAATTTGCGCATACAAATTACTCTTATCATGGACTTTTAAAAGATAACGACTATTCAAACTATTTCTTAATTTTAATTTTTGAAAGCGAGTGTTAAAATAAAAATCAAATTTTGGAATATAAAATGAAAGCAGTCATTCTTGCTGGCGGTTTAGGAACTAGGTTAAGCGAAGAAACATCACATAAACCAAAACCAATGGTTGAAATAGGTGGAATGCCAATCCTATGGCATATCATGAAGACATACTCACTTGCTGGAATTAATGAATTCATTATTTGTCTTGGTTATAAAGGCTATGTCATTAAAGAATTTTTTGCTAATTATTTTTTACATATGTCTGACGTTACCTTTGATCTAAAAAATAATTCTATGGAGGTACATAACGCTAATGCAGAATCATGGAAAGTAACTTTAGTTGATACTGGAAGAGACACTATGACAGGTGGCAGGCTTAAAAGGGTTAGATCATATATAGGTAATGAAGATTTTTGTTTCACATATGGTGATGGAGTGTCTGACATAGATATATCCTCACTAATAGATTTTCATGTGAAAAATGAAAAATTAGCTACAATAACTGCCGTGCAACCACCAGGGCGATTTGGCTCATTAGATATAAATAATGAATTAGTTGATAGTTTTCTTGAAAAGCCAGAAGGAGATGGTGGTTGGATAAATGCTGGATTTTTTGTTTTATCACCAAAAGTAATTGATTTAGTGGATGGCGATGAAACGATTTGGGAGAATGAACCATTGACTGAATTAGCGAATAAAAAAGAATTATGTGCATATTGTCATACCGGCTTTTGGAGGCCAATGGATACATTGAGAGATAAAACTACTTTAAATGATCTTTGGTCTAAGGATCAGGCCCCATGGAAAAAATGGTGATTGATAATTTCAATTCCGTATTCAAGAATACCAATACATTTATAACAGGACATACAGGATTTAAAGGTAGTTGGTTGGCTTTATGGTTGTGCAATCTTCATTCAAATGTTTCGGGTTTTTCACTAGAAGCTGAGAAAGAATCACATTGGAATGATCTTGAGACGTCAATTGTTAATAATAATATTGGCGACATAAGGAATTATAATTTTGTTGAAGATTGTTTATTAAAGGCAGACCCTGAAATTGTTTTTCATCTTGCAGCTCAACCACTGGTAAGAGAATCATATAAAAACCCCGTAGAGACTTGGGAAACAAACGTTATTGGTACTGCAAATTTATTACAAGCTTGCAGAAAATTAAAAAACATTAAGACTATTATAGTAATAACTTCTGATAAGTGTTACGAAAATATTGAAATTGACAAAGGCTACAAAGAAAGTGATCGTTTAGGTGGCCATGATCCTTATAGTTCTTCAAAAGCTGCAGTTGAGGTTCTTGTTTCAAGCTTTAGAAGATCGTATTTTTCAGACGATGATTCTCCAAGGCTAGTAACAGCAAGAGCAGGAAATGTTGTTGGAGGCGGTGACTGGTCAAAAAATAGACTTATTCCTGATTTAGTAAGAAGCTCTATTTCTGGAAATACATTATCAATAAGATATCCAAAGTCTACTAGGCCCTGGCAGCATGTGTTGGATTGTAATTATGGATATCTTCAGCTGGCTAGTTATTTGCTATCTAACTCGTGCGTTAAAGAAAATGCATTTAACTTTGGGCCTTCTCAAAACAGCAATGCTACAGTTGAAGAAATCTTAATAAAAATTAAATCATTTTGGTCTTCTATTAAATGGAAGTTAGACGATCAAATCAATCCACATGAGGCTGGATTTCTTTACTTGGACAGCTCATTATCAAGAAATGTTCTAAATTGGAAACCTATTTTAGACCTTGAAAATACATTAAAAATGACTATCGATTGGTATAAAAATTATAATAAAGACATAATATGCAGCAAAGACCAGTTATCAGAATATACAAAGTTATTGCAAGACTCCATTAATAATTAAGATGAAAATTAAATCACTACCTATTAAGGGAGCTTTTGAAGTTGATTTGGCAGACTTTAATGATTCTAGAGGAAACTTCAAAAGGTTATTTTGCTCAAAAGAACTTGATAACTTAATATCTTCGAAGCAAATTGTTCAAATTAATGCTTCTGAAACTTTTCAAAAAGGCTCAATTAGGGGTATGCATTTTCAAAATTCACCCAGATTAGAGATAAAATTAATTCAGTGTACACAGGGCTCAGTTTTTGATGTGATGATTGACTTAAGGAAATCATCAAAAACTTTTCTTCAATGGCATGCAGTTGAACTTTCGAGTCAAAAAAATAATATGATTATTATTCCAGAAGGCTGTGCCCATGGCTTCCAAACACTTTCTGAAAACTCTAAACTTCTTTATTTTCATACGGAATTTTATTCTCAAGAACATGAATCTGGAGTCAGATATGATGATCCATTAATTGCTATTAATTGGCCACTTGATATAGGATCTGTTTCAGAGAGAGATAGAAATCATCAGCTTTTATCAGATAATTTTCAAGGTATAGAAGCATGAAGTGTAGACATTGTAACGCAAAAATTGAAAATGAATTTATAGATTTAGGTAAAGCACCTCCATCAAATAATTATGTATCAAAAGATAATTATCATTCTGAAGAGGCGACTTTTCCGTTGAAAGTTATGGTCTGTAATCAATGTTGGTTAGTCCAAACGGAGGATTTTAGTGAAGCTGATGAGCTTTTTACAGATGAATATGCATATTTCTCTTCTACCTCAAAAAGCTTTCTTGAGCATGCAAAAAATTATGTATCTAAAATCACAAGTTTTTTAGAACTTAATCAAAATTCTTTTGTTGTTGAATTAGCTTCAAACGACGGCTATCTTTTAAAAAATTTTGTTAAATTAGGTATACCTTGTTTGGGCATAGAGCCTACCAAAAGTACTGCGAAGGCTTCAAGAGAAAAAGGAATTGAAACTGTAGAAGAATTTTTTGGAAAAGATGTTGCAGCGGAACTTAGTAAAACTAAAAAAGCAGATCTTATCATTGGAAATAATGTTTATGCGCATGTTCCTGACATAAATGATTTTACTGATGGCATTAAAGAACTCCTATCGTCAAAAGGAACTGTAACACTTGAATTCCCTCATTTAGTAGAACTGGTCAAAAATAATCAGTTCGATACGATTTATCATGAACATTATTCATATTTATCTTTATTTTCAGTATCAAAAATTTTTAATAAAGCTGGGCTAAAAATATATAAAGTAGATAAACTTCAAACCCATGGAGGAAGTATAAGAATCTATGGATGCCACATAGATGATGATAAGGTTGTCGATAAATCATATAAAGAATTAATTGATAAAGAAATAGAACTAGGAATTAATAATATAGATTTTTATAAAAACTTTAATTACACCGCAGAAAAAATTAAAAATGAATTTCATAGATTTCTTATAGATTGCAAAGAAAAAAATCTATTCGTATGCGCTTATGGAGCAGCTGCAAAAGGCAATACTTTATTAAATTACTGCGGAATTAAAAATGATTTAATAAGCTTTGTTTGTGACGCGGCTGAAGCCAAGCAAAATAAATTTTTACCTGGATCTAAAATACCTATTGTTCATCCAGATACACTTAAGAATGAAAGCATAATTGATTATGTAATAATATTTCCATGGAATATTGCGGATGAAGTAATTGCTCAATTAGACTTCCTTAGGTTGAATGGAACAAAATTTGTAAAAGCTATACCCAAGCTTACTATCATATAGATGAATGTTTTAATAACTGGTGCATCAGGTTTCATCGGAAGACACTTAATAAAAATTCTTGATAATGACGATAATGATTACAAGATTCATGCATTATTTTCACAAAAAAAACCTAATAATAAATCAAGCAAAATTAAGTGGCATAAATTGGACCTTTTTAAAGATAGTGAAGTAGAAGAATTAATTAAGAAAATACAGCCAACTCATATTATCCATTTAGCTTGGTATACAGAACATGGGAAATTTTGGAATTCACAAAAGAATAAAGACTGGATGAATGCCTCAATAAAATTATTTAGGGTATTTAAGAAATATAGTGGTAAACATTTTATATCTGCAGGCTCTAAAGCCGAATATTTTGATGGTGAATTCATAGAAGATTATTTAAATTCCTCATTTGAATGTAATGAAACTGACATACCAGGACCAGATACAATATATGGAGAGTATAAGCACTTACTTCATGACAAATTAAATAAACTTGATAAAAATAAAAAAAGCTTGGTTTGGGCTAGAGTTTTTGATACGTATGGACCCTATGAAAATGAAAAAAAATTCTGTTCATATGCTATAAAAAACTGTATTAGAAATAAACAAATTATTTGCAATAATCCATTTTTGGGAATGGACTTCCTTCATGTTTATGATATAGCGAATGCATTTAAATTAATTTTAGAAAAAGAATTTCTAGGAACAATAAATATTTCATCTGGTAAAACGACTACGCTTAAATTCATATCAGAATATGTTACAAAGCAACTTAATTGTGAAAACTTATTGAAATTGAATCGTGAAAGCAAAGATCGAAGACAATTCTGTGGAAATAATGATACTTTAAAGAGCCTAGGCTGGAAAAATAAATACAAAATTGAGGATGGGCTTGATGATTTAATTAAATTTTACATTGAAGAGCATGAATAATTTAAGAATAGGATATTGGCCAAACTCGGAATCATTAGATGCTCCAGCTGATAGAAGGCGTTTTATTTTTTATGCAGAAAGTAAAAAAATTAATTTTGAGCGTTATAGTCCCAATAAAAAATACGATTTGATTTATTTATCTCAAGCAGCTGATATTTCACAAATAAAAGAGATCAAGGGTACTGGCGCAAAGATTTTTTATGACAACATTGATTCTTATTCTTCAGATGGAAAATCCTTAAGATCAAAGCTTAGAGGCATTGCAAAATATCTTAACCGTTCAAGCAAATACTTTGTATTCAATAATACCAAGTTTCTTAATAAGCACTTTCTTCCTTTAGTAGATGTGGTTGTATGCGCATCTGAAGAACAATCAAAAGTAGCAAGAAATTATTCTTCGAGTGTTTATTGCATACCTGATCATACTCACAATGAAAAAGTTACTATAAAAGAAGACTATTCATCAAATGACATAATTAATATTGGGTGGGAGGGATTAGGATCAAATGTATATCAGCTAAATACACTTAAAAATGTATTTAAAGAGTTTTCAAATACTCACAAATTTAATCTTCATGTCATAAGTGACAAAACTTCATATAAATATATGAACAAATATATAAAGATTGATAATGAAAAGTGTATAGAAGGTCTATGTGAAAACATAATCTTTCACGAATGGGATAATGATACATATTCGTCGATTCTTGCTTCTTGCGATTTAGCAATAATCCCTATTAATCTAAATAGTAAGATGGCATCTGGAAAACCTGAAAATAAGCTAATTCATTTTTGGAAGATGGGTATGCCTGTAATTACAGCAAATACAGAAAGCTATAAACGAGTAATGGATGAATGTGGTTTGGATTTAGTATGTATTTCTGATGATGATTGGATTAATAATTTGAGAAGATTATCTGATAATTATGAACTTAGGAGAGACTTAGGAAAAAAAGTTTATAATTATGCTAATAAACATTACGGATCAAATGCTGTTATTGAAAAGTGGGATTCAATGTTCAATAAAGTTTTTAAATGATAATTTACAGAAAATATAATCATGAAAATGATTATGACTTATATAAATCTTTTTGCGAAAAGAACTTTGGCAAAAATTGTTATCAATCTAAGATTGAACATATAAATTGGCTTGAATCAAATAAATCTCATTTTATTAATTTAGCAGTTAAAGAAAATGAAATTCTTGGTTGTTTTCATGGATTCGAAGCACCAGTAAGGATAAATAATGAAACTCATATTTTTTGTTCCCTTCATGACTTAATGGTTGATAGAGCAAAGGGTTCACAAATAGGGCTTAAACTTATGCAGGAAGGCATTCTTCAAGATAATCCGGTTATTCTTTCAGGAGCTATAGGAAGAATTTCAAGGGCCTACCAAAGACTTGGATCAACTCAATTTCAATCTCATTGGTATAGAAAATTTATTTTCCCCAGTAACCCATTAAGATTTTTCTTTCTTAAAGATCGATTTATTAAATCTGTCCAAAATGAAATGAATTTTAATTTTATTAGTAATAAAGATAAGAATTCAAAAACTCAAATAAGATCTGTAATTAATTCATATAAATATGATGATGATTTTTCAGAGAAATTTTTTGAATGGAGGCTGTTTCAATCTGACTCTCCTTTAACTTTTTTTGCATTCGATGATAGCTTCAAAAATGTAATAGTTTTCACTCTTGGCTTAAGAGGACGCATACCATTCTTAAGAATAATGTCTGTTATAAAAGATAGCGATAAGATTTTGACAGATCTTTTAAAATCTATAGAAAGATTTGCTTCTAAAATCGGAATACCCGTTATCCTATATTCTGTTACTGAAGATATTCCACCACCAAAAAATCTTAAATATAATAAGTATAAAGATATGCCAAATTCATTTGTGTATTCCAATAAAAAAAATCTCTTGAATAATTTTTTTATAAGTGGTTTTTCTACTGACTTAGGTTTTGATAGCCTTTTTTATAAAGGAATTGATGAAAAAATCTGATAAAGGAATCGTTACATTATCATTTGACTGTGAAGCCAAGTGGGGAATGGCTGACTTAAGTCTTGATTGGAAAAAAGATCTTACTAATGAGAATTTGTTTGAAATTTACGAATATATTTTGGACGTTCTTAAAAAATATAATATTCCATCTACCTTTGCTTTTGTTGGTGCTATGACAGAACCAAAAGATAAGTTTATATCACTGTCTCAGCCTTTAATGAAAGGACCAAATCATGAAAAATGGCTTAAACCAATATTCAATCAAATAAGCAAAGATGATGATGGATGGTTCTTCCCAAATATTATTGAACTGTGTAAAAAAGATAATATGCATGAGATTGCTTCACATGGATATACACATATTCCTTTTAGCAGCCTATCTGAGGAAGAGATTCATGAAGAGATGAAATTAATAAAAGATTGGTCTTTTAGATATGAGATCAATTGCAAAACATTAATATACCCAAGAAATGAAATTAGTTTTAGTGAAAAACTTAATAGTTATAATATCGAGCTATATAGAAGAGCTCCTAAACTTTTTAATGTCAAAAGTTTTCCAAAATATGTAAACACTTTTTTTGAAGAATTAAATATTTTTAAAGAAAGTGAGCATATAGATTTAGATGGAATTTCCATACCAGGCGGGGTTTTTATTAATTGGAAATATGGACCTAGAAAAATAATACCAAAAACAATTTCTAACATAAGATATAAAAATATTCTTAATCATGCTTCAAAAACAAAAAGAGTAGCTCATTTTTGGACACATCCACACAACTTTATAACCTCACCAGAGTCAAAAAGAATATTTGAAAAACTTTGTCAGAACATTGAAAAAAAAGTTGAATCAAATAAATTAGAAATATGGAGACAAGTAGATTTTATTTAAAACCACTTATTTGCTTGCTTATAAATAAATAAATTCTGTTCATTGTTAGTCTCATCAAATGAATCAATGTAATTTTTCTGAACCTATTATCGAGGTCCAAGTAAAAAAATCTTCCTCCAGACCTTACATTGCTTACACCTAAGTCATAAATGGGGACATCTAATTTCCAAGAACAATAATTTAAAGCTAATTGATCTCTTTTAGCCTCTCTAGAATATTCTTCCCAGCATTGATGAAGTAATTTTCTAGAGTTCTCATTGTTCTTGCTTATTATTATGTTATTTTCGAATAAACCTCTATCTTTTGGATAAGACTCTTGTGAGTATTTATTCATTTGTTTTCTTATTCTCCAAAACCAATCTAAAGAATCTTCAATACATTTATTTCCTTCGTCATATATGCACTCTCTTTCATAATGCCTATATAAAAATAAATCTTCATCCATTCCAGATATTTCCTTTATAAGAAGAGAAACATTTTGGGTAATTTCGATATTTCCATCTATATATATACTTATATCATGAGTAGGAAGAAATTTACTTGGATGAAATTTGACATATCTGTTTTTGTCTTTGTTAGTGAAATTATCTAATCCATTTATTGGTTGCATAATCCAACCATCTGGGACATTTTCATAAGACTCAGTAAAAAAGATATATTTTACATCTTCTTCTAAATTCTTATGGTTAATTAATTTTTCATAATTTCCAGTAACACAAGAAAATACAACTATTTTTTTATTTATCATGAAATATAGATTGCATAGCTTTTAGAATGGCATTTTCAACATTAACTAATTATAATTAAATTCTTTTAATAATAGGGATTATTATGGAAAACAAACTCGTTGAAATAGTAGCTGAGGCGCTAGAAATAGATAAGTCTGTTGCTGAGAATGATCTTAAACTAGATCCTGAAGATAATTGGGATTCAATTGCCTTACTTTCTGTAATTGCCTCAATTGATGAAGAGTTTGATATTCAATTGGATGGAGATAAACTTGCCGAGTGTAGGTCTATTTCAGATATACTAAAACTCATAGAAGATAATTCTTGAATAAAGCTTGCTTTATACCATTATCAAAAGATAATGCATTTTCTGTTATATGTGGGCAAAGATCCTTTTCTCGAGCTAAATGGAGCATAAGTAGTATTTCAAATTTTTTTATACTTTTTTTCTCACCATTCTTGAGCATAAGACTGTTTGAGAATCGTTATTTTCAAAGTAGGCTAATTATCTTAAAAGAATTAAAGAGATTAAATTTTGATCTTTATAGTATAAAGGTCTCTATATCTCATAATAAAAATTGTTTTATTGCACTTTTATCAAAAAAAGACGTGAAGATGGCAGTTGATCACGAGCATTGTGAGAGATATATTTCTTCTGCTTTGATTAATAGGATTTCTAAAATAAAAAAACCAAATTCATTATCATCGGTTGGTTATATAAATATACTTGAAACTATTATAAAAATTTCAAATATCAAGTGGCAGTCTATAATGAAAGATGCCCAAATAAGAGAAATTATCGGTTTAAAAGATACATACGTCACAAACCTTGGCAAAGAAACTATTTATTCTAGATTCTACAGCTATAATGACAATCAAATATGTATAAGTTCGGATAAATTAGAGATGTTGAAATGATTATATTAACAGGTGCATCTGGTGGGATAGGGTTAGAAATTATAGAAGAACTTTCTAAATTAGACGATATTTTGGCAGTTTATAACACTTCTAAACCTTTGGATATTAAAATAAAAAATGTTACTTTCAGTAAAGTTGATATTTCAAGTCATGACGAAATAAAGAATTTTATTGACCAAGAAAGCAGAAAACTTAAGGATGTAACATTAGTAAATATGGCTGCAGTATCTATAGATGGATTATTGGCAAATTATGATATAGAAGACTGGGAGAAAGTAATGAGTGTTAACCTTTCTTCAAATTTTATTTTTTCAAGATATTTAATACCTATAATGATTAAAGATAAATGGGGCAGGATCATACATGTATCTTCAACAAATTCAGCCATTGGAGCAGGAGCGTATTCTTCATCAAAGACTGGCCTTGATGGCCTTTCAAAAGCACTATCAAAAGAATATGGTAGATATAATATAACTTCAAATATTATTAAATTAGGCGTTTTTGATACTGGGATGTTTCATAAGTTGTCTGATAAAAATAAGAAGGCCTTTCTTGATCTAATTCCTTCGAAGAAACTCGGCAAGACTTCAAATATAGTAAATGCAATTAATTTTTTGATTAATTCTGAATTCGTTAATGGCGCTTCGATTACTATTGATGGAGGTTCTTCTTAAGCCTATGAATGTTAAAAATTATAGTGTAAAAATTTTGAAAGATTTGGTTATAGATATTAATCTTGGTAGTGGTGTCTTTGAACCAACAGGTACGTCAGCTGAAATAGCCATAGCCGTAAATAATCATATTACTTCTCCTGGTAAAACTCTTGATTTAGGTTGTGGGTCTGGGGTTGTTGGACTAGCTTTAGCAATCTCAAAAAAAATTGATGGTAAGCTTTTTGCGTCAGATCTAAGCAAAGAAGCTGTAAGTTATTTAAAAGTTAATGCTGAAAAATATGGAATAGAAGTTGATGCTAGAACAGGAAGCGTTTTTGATCCTTGGAAAGATGAGGCATTTGACTACATAATTGATGACATATCTGGTGTTGCAGAAAGAATTGCTGAAATCTCCCCATGGTTTAATGAGACTGCTTGTGAATCTGGTACTGATGGTACAAAGCTTGTAAGAGAAGCAATCGAAAGATCGCCTGATCATTTAAACGAGAATGGTAAATTCTTTTTCCCGATATTGTCACTATCAAACTCAGAAAGAATTATATCAAAAGCAAATGATGTTTATAAAAATGTTGAAAGGATATCAACAAAACAATGGCAAATGCCAAAAGAAATGACATCTTTTAAAGATGAACTATTAATTTTAAGAGATAAAAATATAATTGATTTTGAAGAAAAATATGGTTGGATGCTGTGGTCCACTGATGTCTTTGTTGCATATAATCCAAGATAAGCTATGAAAAAACAGTCTTATATAGATCAAGTCGAATTCTTTGTTCCTCATACAAGGCTTTCAAATGAAAAACTTGTTGAAGAAAATCCATCATGGGAAGTTGATAAGATTTATGAAAAAACTGGTATCAAAAATAGATATATAGCTGATGCTAATATAACTGCAACAGATTTAGCTGTAGAAGCTGGAAAAATTTTTTTTGATAAATATCCTGAAAAGAAGTTAGAAATAGATTATTTAATTTTCTGTACTCAGTCTCCTGATTTTTTTCTCCCTACTTCTGCATGTCTTATTCAAGATCGACTAGGCTTAAGAACTGAAATTGGAGCTGTAGACATTAATCAAGGTTGTTCTGGTTTTGTTTATGCACTTTCTTTAGCTAAAGGATTGATTGAAAGCGATCAAGTAAAAAATGTTTTGATTATAACTTCAGAAACCTACTCGAAATATATAAATAATAAGGACAAAAGTGTAAGGACTCTCTTTGGAGATGCTGCATGTTGCACATTTATTAACTCTAAGATAGATAATACTGAACATATTTCAAAAATTATTCATGGCACTGATGGTGAAGGAGGAAAGCACCTAATTGTTCCTCATGGCGCGCATAAAAATCCAATAAATGAGTCGTCTTATATTGAATCAGAAGACTCTAGTAAAAATATAAGATCTCAAGCAAATCTATATATGAATGGAGCTGCAATTTATACATTTACATTAACTAAAATACCTAAACTATTTAATGAGATATTAGAACTTAATGAAACGACAATTGATGATATTGATGTATTTATTTTTCATCAAGCAAATAAATTTGTACTAGATGCAATTCAACGAAAATTAAAAATACCTGACCATAAAATGCATAGATCCTATGAAGAATTTGGTAATACCGTTTCCTCAACAATTCCCATAGGAATTAAGATCGAACAAGACCTCAAAGAAGCAGAAAAAAAGAAAACTGCTCTAATTCTTGGATTTGGTGTTGGTCTTTCGTGGGCAGGAACTATAATTAAATTTTAATTACAATTAATAAACTTGGATAAATCAAATTATAAAGTTTCAGTATCAGGTCTTGGCTATGTGGGACTACCTGTGCTTATTGCTTTCTCAAAAATAGATGAGGTAGTTGGTTTCGATATTAATAGTCAAAGAATTGATAATTTATCTAATGGCATAGATAAAAATAACGAAGTAAACAAAGAAGATTTAAAAAATCCTAATATTACATTCACAAATAACATTAAAGACATAAAATCAGCAAATTTTCATATAGTTGCAGTTCCTACACCAGTTGGCATAAATAATGATCCTGACTTAAATCCGTTGATATCGGCTTCAGAAAAAATAGCTTCTATTCTCAAAAAAGGAGATATTGTTGTTTATGAATCAACTGTTTATCCAGGAGTAACTGAAGAGATATGCATCCCTATACTAGAAGAAAAATCTTCTTTAAAAATAGGACTCGACTTTAAGGTTGGTTACAGTCCAGAAAGAATAAATCCAGGAGATAAAGATCATATTATTTCAAATATAGTTAAAGTAGTTTCTGGTTCTGATGAGGATTGTTTAGAAGTAGTTGCAGCAACATATGGAAAAATTGTAAAGGCAGGAATATTTAAAGCTGCTTCTATAAAAACTGCAGAAGCAGCAAAAGTTATTGAGAATACTCAAAGAGACATTAATATTGCATTGGTTAATGAATTATCTTTAATATTTAAAAAATTAGATATTGATACTTCGGATGTTCTTGAGGCTGCAAATACTAAATGGAATTTCCTTGATTTCAGGCCTGGCTTAGTAGGAGGTCATTGTATTGGTGTAGATCCTTATTACCTAACGTACAAGTCTAGAATTCATGGTTATGAACCTCAAGTTATTCTTTCAGGTAGAAAAATAAATGATCATATGGCTCATTATATTTCTGAACAAATCCTTACAGAAACTCAAGAAATATCAAGCAATGAATGCATGGTAACAATATTAGGAATAACTTTTAAAGAAGATTGTCCAGACATAAGAAATTCAAAAGTTATAGATATTATAGAAAATTTAAAAGCAGCTAAGATTTGCATTCAAATTAGCGATCCAATTGTTTCACCTCATGAAGTTCAAGAATCTACAGGAATAGAATTAACAAAAATAGAAAATTTAAAGCCATCAAATATTTTAGTTTTAGCAGTTGCACATGCCCAATTTAAAGATCTTGAAAAAAGCGCCATTAAAAAATTAATTAAAGATGGTGGAACTATATATGACCTTAAAAATATTTATAAGAAAGAATATTTTATTGAAGATAATATAAGACATTGGAAACTTTAGACCTCTAAGAAATATGAAGAAAGTTTTAAGAATTCTTAATAGATTTAATATTGGAGGCCCAACCCATAACGCAACATTTTTAACAAAGTATTTATATCCAAAATATCAAACAAAACTTATTGCTGGAAAGAAGTTAGATTCAGAGGCCAGTTCTGAGTATATGCTAAAAGATTACGAAATTGATTTTGAAATCATTGAGGATATGAGCAGATCAATAAATCCTATTAAAGATTTAAAATCTTTTTTTAAAATCAAAAAAATAATTAAGGAATTCAAACCAGATATTGTTCATACACATGCTTCAAAATCTGGAGCATTGGGAAGATTTGCCGCCATTACTTCTAAAGTACCAATAATTATTCATACCTTTCATGGCCATGTATTTCATTCTTATTTTGGAAATCTTAAAACTAAATTCTATATTCTTTTAGAAAGATATTTGGCGAAAAAGTCATCAGCAATAATTGCTATAAGCAATCTTCAAAAAAAAGAATTAATCAATGAATTTAAAATTTGCCCTGAAAGCAAAATACATACAATTCGATTGGGGTTTGATTTAGATAAATTTCAAGAAGAAAACACATCTAAAAGAAATATATTCAGAGATGAATTTAGTTTAGAAGCAGAGGACATTGCTATAGGAATAGTAGGGCGATTAACACCAATAAAAAACCATACATTTTTTTTAGAAGCGATTAAGAGACTC
>MDTA01134249.1_pt1 | contig 29938 bp, 31 predicted proteins | sample 811151 | NCBI WGS metagenome assembly MDTA01 (sample SAMN05326648, study PRJNA326480) | marine metagenome | isolation source: seawater | place: Indian Ocean: South | collected 2010 | reverse complement strand
TTAATTTATGTAATTAAAAACTTTCCATTGAATTTAATTGATATAATTAAGGTGCTTTTTAAATTAAATAAAATATTTTTAAAAGTCGTAATAATTTTTATTAAAAAATTATTTTAAATTTCGCAATTTTTTTTCTATCTCCACAGCCCATTTTTCAGCATTTTTTGTGGTTACCTTAAAATCAAATTTTTTTGGTTTGATAAACATTTTATTAGTATCCTCAAATCTTCCACTTTCGATTGTATCTACCCAGATTACAAAGTCGGGGTTAAATAATTTTCGGGCTTCAGGAGTTGGGCAAACAAAATCGGCTACAACAATTTTTCCTTCTTCTAAAAATTTTTTAGCTAAATTTGACATTCTATTTGCTTGACGTTTTCTTCCCTCCTCTGAGAAATCCCAGTCATTAGCTTCCTTTCTTACATTATCAGCATTAAGCCACTCTGCTTTGATTATTTTGATTAAAGCTTTTGCTAAAGTAGTTTTTCCAGCGCCAGGTAAGCCCATTATTAGAATTTTTTTCATATTTCAAAAATTATTTTTAGAAATTATATTGTTTATCTCACCAGGTAAAATTTTATAAAATTCTGTTTCAATTTTTTTGTTGAATAACTTTTTCCATTGTTCAGATTTTCCAACTCTAAAAGTGGAAATATTTTTATTTTTTCTTTTTAATTTTTTATCTAAAGAAATTTTTTTATCGATTTCATTCTTTTTTTTTATACCTTCTAGAATATCCTTAGAATTAAAGTCTATTCTTGTATATTTAAGTATTTTATTAATGTAATCTTCTGGATTTTTCTTGTAATTCTCAAACCAAACTTTAATGATGTTATTATCCTTTACTGAAATCCAGTTTTTAATCCAAAAATAATAATCTGACAAAGGTTCTCTAAATTTTAAATTTTTTGGGTATTTGTCAGTTTTTCGTGTTAAAGAATCGATAAACCCTTTTTCAAATTCTTTATTTTTTACAACTTCATGCTGCCAATGACTTGGCTCGTTTAGTATATGATAATAACGACTAATCATAGTATCTCTTATATCTCTTAAAGAAACAATAACATTAAAATTATTCTTTTTTAGGTTATCTAAAAAATTTGAATTATGTTCTAAATGAGTTTTGACGTAAGAAAATTTATTTTCAGGAAAAAATTTTAGATATTTCTCAAAATTTTCGAAGGTAATTTTTCCTTTATCAGGAAAGGATCTAAAAACAGATCTATCTATTCTTACATAAGGTAAAAAATCTAATATTTGCTCAATCAATGTTGTACCAGATTTAGGTAATCCACAAATCCATAATTTTTTATTGATCCCTACATACTGTTTTGAGAGGGAATCTTTATTTAAATCTTCTTTTATTTCATTTATTGTCTCAAAAGGATTAAAAAAGAGGTTTTTAAATAGATATATAGAATTTATTTTCATTAATTAATAAAATCTTGTGGAAATTTTTTTCTCAATTCTTCTAGATTTCCACTATCTAAGACTTTACCCTCTTTAAGTAAAAAAACTTTATCGCAGTTTTTAATAGTCGTATGTCTATGAGTAACAATTATTATTGTTAATTTATTTTTTAATTTGTTTATCGAGTCCATTATTTGTTTTTCAGTCACAACATCTAAAGAACTAGTGGCCTCATCTAAAATCAAAATTTTTGCTTTTTTATATAATGCCCTAGCTATACCAACACGTTGTTTTTCACCACCAGACAGTCTAATTCCTCTTTCACCTACTATAAGATCAAATCCTTTTTTATTCTTTTCTACAAGTTCATTTAATCCTGCAGATTCTACTATTTCTGAAATAAATCTATCGTTATTATCGTCTTCCTCGCCGAAAATAATATTTTCTTTAAGAGTTCCATTAATTAAAAAAATTTCTTGCGGGACATAACTAAATAAATTTTTACTAATTTTATCTTCTTTATGATTTAACTCAATTTTACCCTCAGAAGGATTTAAAAGACCTAAAATTAAATTTACTAAAGTACTCTTGCCCGTTCCAGATTTTCCGATAATACCAATCATATCACCTGAATTTATTTTTAAATTTAAGTTTTTAATAGGAACAGTTCGCTCATTAGCAAGATAAGAAAATTTTAGATTTGTTACATTCAATGAATTTTCATTTGTTTTTTTAGTCTGTAAATAATTTTTATTTGAGATATTGTCTGTTTTTTTTCTAGATAAAAGTTCTTCCGTGATTCTATCAAAACTTTTTTTACAATATTTTATAAAATAAACACAAGATGACATTGTGCTAAAAGCAGGCATTAATCTTACTATAGAAATTGTCATCAAGCCTATAATAGGTAAAATTGATAAAACATCTCTTTGAAACATAAGAAAAATGAAAAACACACAAAAAAGAACTAAAACAGATACAAATTCAAAAATAATTCTTGGGGTTTTTCCCACTAAACCTACTTTGAAAATAACATCTTCATAAGTTGAAGTATTATCTTTGAATTTATCTAAGAAAAACTTTTCCTTAAAATAAATCTTAATATCCTTTATCGCTCCTATCATTATATTAACGTCATTAATAAGTTTTCCTAAAAATTTTAGTCTTATAACTCCTTGTTGTCTTAAAAATTTGTTGAAAATATTATAAAAAATTAAGCCTATCGCAGATAAACTAAAAATTGAAAAAAATGTTATTACTGGTTCAAAGAAAAATAACAAAAATGTAATGACTATTAAGACACTAAATTCTCTCGAAAATTGTAAAATATTTGCAACCATACTTGTTGCAGTTTGACTTTCAGTAACAATATTTCTCATAAGTTCTGATGAGTTTTTTTTCAAGAAAAAGCTATAGGGTTTTTTTAAATAAATTTCATAAATATTTTGTATAAAATAAATTTTTAATTCTTTAATTATCTTTTGCTCTAAATAAATTACAAATAATAAGTATAAATTTTTTACAAGATATAAAAATATTATTAAAAAAGGAAAAATAAATAAAACATCAAATGTAGGAAAAAAAGTTTCAAAAAATTGTCTTGGGTCGAAACCAAAAATTTCATAACTGGATGACATATCAACTAAAAATGATATAAAAATTGGTATTGTTCCTAAGCTAATCATTTCAAAAATAGCTGCAATTAACAGGGAAAAATATAAAAAGAATAATTTTCTTTTAAGTTTTTCAGGTAGAACAGATTTTATTTTTTTAAAATAAAAATATATATTTTTAAACATTTTCGATTCTAAATAAAATTCTTAATATTTTTATAAAAAATAAAGTTTTTAGGACTAAAACCCATTAAATCCTTCTTGAAAAATTTTGTTTTTTTTTGCCACGTATTTTTACTAGATTTTAAAGAAAAATTTAGAGTCCTAAATATTTCTTTTTTATCAGTAGAGTTTGTCCAAAATAAACTTTTTTTTTTATAATTTTGATACCAAAAAATATCATAAATCCCTTTAGTTAATTGGCCTCTACAATTAAAAATTGCTACTCTATTTCCTCTTGCTAAAGCTTCTATACCAAAAGTCGATGATGTTGAAACCGTAAGTAGTGTTTCATCCGATAGATAATATATATTTTTTTTATTTTTGTCATGAAAGATAATCTTTTTTTTCAATAGTTTTTCATAATAATTTTTTTCATTTTTGTAATCAGGACCTCTACCAAATATTTCTAGTGATAAATTATTTTTTTCACAATATTCACTTAACTTTAATACAATCTTTAAATCATTTTTGAGATAATGATCTAAGGAATACTTAAATCTGTTATAGTAGTCCTTGTGAAATTCATTTTTTTTAGGATATCCATGAGATATAAATAATATTGATTTTCTCTTTTTTTTAATTTTTTTTTTTTTAAAAAAATTATTCTTAAATGAACCTAATGTTATAAATCTGCTTTTAATTTTTTTTTTATATTGATAAGAAATTTTATTATCTAAAGTAAAAATTAAATCAGCTCTCGAATTTTTTTTTAATAAATTAAAAAACAACTTATTCCTGAATCCGTTCTGTACTGCAATGGTTTTAATTTCTGGTAATTGATTTTTTAACTTATAAAAAATTTCGTTATTATCATTAAATGTTAGTATAACCTTACAATTAGATGCTATTAAAAACTCTTTGATATAATTAAAAAATGAAATTTTCTTGTATTTTAGTAAACATATAAATAAAATATAAATGTTGACCTGGTTTAATCTTACATCAAGAGTTTTATACTTATATTTAAAATTTTTTAAAACATCCTCAAAATTATTATCTAAAATAATTACTTTACTTTCTTTAGGTCTTGAATATATTTTTTCTGCTGAAAAAAACTTGATAATATTATTTAGAATTTTCACTTAACTAATTAAACAAAATAAAACTTTTTCTATCTTTGTTTTTTGTCACTTTTTGATCAATGTAATAAGAGTCCTCTGGCATGCTTTTTGTGCTTAATTCTTCAATGACAGAGCCTTTAGAGGAAATACCTTTAAAATCATGAACTTCACCTCGTCTAATTGTATAAATGTCACCTGGTTTAAGTATTTTTTTTAAACGCTTATTTTTTATTTTTAAATTTAGCTCAATTTTTCCATATACTAATCTAAACGTTTCTTGTTTAATTTTATGAAATTGTGCTGGATGCTTTTGATTATTTAAAAGAAACAAGTATTTTTTACAATATATCTGATTGATAATAGTAATCATGCATAAACCGTATTTATAAAAATTTTTTAGACCGTAGTGATGCGAAATTTCTATTTTTGATAAATTTGGTATAACTAAGTTTGACTTAGCAACAATATTTCTAATCTTATTTCTTATCTCTAATATTTTTAATCTTGGATTTTCAATCTTTAAGTTTTTTTTCAAAACAGAGACTTCTGATTCGTTAATATTCTTTTTAACTTTGAATTTAGAGAATTTGGATAACTCGTTAGCAGTAAGTTGACCTGACTTTGCAGGAAAATTTATTGATAAATTTTTTAAATTTAAAAAACTATTCTTTACGAATTTTCTATTTTTTTTAAAATAAACTCCTCTTTTGAAATTGTTAAGTTGAGAAAGTTCAGATTTGATATTTTTATTTCTTCCTGAAACTGAACCCATCATTATTACAGATTGATATAAATGATATAACCATTTATCCATTTGATGTAAATCTGTTGAGTATTTGTTTAATTCTATTTTTTTTGTTTTAAGACCTACATGTTTTTCAAAAATTTTTGCACCCATAGCAAATCCCAAAGCACCCGATAAAAATTCATCTGGTTTTTCATGAAAAGAAATACCTTTGATCTTGTCCCCATAAATTTTTTTAAGTTCTTTAAAATAATTTAAATTTAATTCACTTTTTTCTGTTGGATAGTTAGCAACACAGTACAAAAAATTAATTTTAATTTTTTTTGATGTAAAAAAACTAATTACGTTTGAAATTTCATTCTCATTTAATCCACCCAAACTACAAATTATTTTCTTATTTTTCGCTTTTTTTACAATTTCTTCAACCAATGGCCAATCAGTTGATGAACAACTAGCAATTTTTAGATAATCAAATTTGTCTTTAACAACTTTTGCTACTGATAATTCGTCAAATGGAGTACAGATTGTTATGAACTTTTTTTTGGAATAGGAAATAATCTCTTTCCAAGTTTTTTCAGACAAAAAAGTTGTTTTAAATCTTTTAATATGTTTATCGTTAGTGTCTAAAACACTCTCATGAATAAATGTTTTACTGTCTCTATACTGAAATTTAATTGCAAAATTAATTTTATCATTATAATTTTTCGATAATTTAAAGTATTTATCAATAATATTTTTTGCGTGAGAAACTTTTCCCATGTGATTGTTCGCCATCTCAAAAATAACTAAAGGTTTTTCGATTTTCATATATAAAAATTTCTATAAGTTTTAATTAAACATTACAAGATCTATTAATTTTTTTTAACTGATTTTCTCTCCAAAAATCTTCTCTAAAAAAATTTATCTTTGCTAATTTCTTTTCTTTAATTAGGTGTTTTACATAAATTTCAGATGGTTCTAAATGTCCAAATTTATCAATTAAAATTTTTAAAAGTTTAAAATCTTCTACATAATCAAAAGTTAATCTTATTTTTTTTTCTAGGTACAATTTCTTAAGTGGTGCAATTTTAATTTTTACTTTTCCTAACTTTAAATATTTATCTATCATTTCACTATTTGGATATTTTTGATAAAATTTTTTAATCTTTTTGAATACTTTTATATTTATTACATGTGTGAATAAGCCAGTAATCATTTTTTTATTATTCGATTTAATTTCAAATTGTTCTTTTTGCTCTAAAATTCTTTTGTATAATTTAAAATCAAATAAAATATCATCTCCATCAATAATTCCTGCTCTATTAATATTAAATTTTTTAAAACAATCATGCCACCTTTTAAGCTTGTTGTTTAAAGAACCTCTAAAAATAATAACCTTATGATTTTTTTTTATATATTCGCATAATTGGTTATCACTTTTATCTTTAGATGTTGCAACAATTATAGGTTTTTTTATTTTTTTAGCTCTCCCAATAAGAACATCAATAGATTTGAGTTTATAATCAAAATTTTTTAATATCTTTCTTTTATACCTGCTAGATTTTGACCTAGCAGTAATTATTAAACAGCTTTTCATCAATCTAAATGTTTAATTTAATCTTTTAAAACCCATTTGTTTGACTGGTCCTTCAAGATGATTTGAAAGTTGTCTTTTCGATGTTAAGAGAGAAATCTTTTTAAACACTTTTGTACAAGATTTAAAATATCTATTTAATAGTTCGTCAGTCTGACAAATATTTGAGTAACATCTGTCGGATGCTAGAATTTTGTCTTTTAACATTTCTTGAATAAAATAAGTTAAGATTACTGGCCAACTTTCTTCTCGAGAGGAAATCTTAAACGATGATAGTGGTTTTATTCCACTAACCTCTATTTGTATATTTTTCGATTTTTTTTGAAAAGTTTTATTGATTGCGCAAGCGCTCCCGTATTTCTCAGGTTCAATAAATTCTATATCAGCTTCTTCTGCTGCTTTTTTCCAAATATTTCTAATCTTTAACCCATTTTTTTTCAAAATTTTTCCTAAATTAATTCTCTTGTGTTTTTCAATAAAAGCTAACGCGCACGCAGGTCCCAGTCTCTCAGTCCAATTAGTACTGCTTATAAAAGAATTTTTTGCCTCTTTCATTATCTCACTTTTTCCAATTAAAGCAGAAATAGGTATACCATTTGCCATTGTTTTTCCAAATGTAGCTAAATCAGGATTCACTCCAATTTCTTTATGTATCCCTGATGTATTATTTCTCCATCCAGAGGTAATTTCATCAAAAATTAAAACGCAATTATTTTTTGTTGCTATCTCTCTTATTGACTTTAAAAATTTTTTACATCCAATAGTTGTTCTTGCTGGCTCTAAAATAATTGCTGCACATTCTTTAGATTTTTTTTCTATAATTTCTTTAACATCTTTACAGCTATTAAAGTTAAAAGGTATTACGCTATTACTTAAACCCTGTGGAACTCCTTTAGGTTCTAATCCAGATAACAAATGATTATTTAAACGAGATGTGTTTCCTAAATTTGTAGCCAAGTACCAATCATGCCATCCATGATAACCGCAAATTAATATTTTGTCTCTTCCTGTGTATGATCTAGCAAGTCTTATAGCTACAGCTACCATTTCTCCACCGGTCCTTGCAAATTTTACTTGTTCTGCCCAGGGATGTATTTTGGTTAATTTCTCAGCTAGCAATATCTCCTCGGGAGGATTTAAAGTAGTTAAAGGTCCTTGTGAAATTACTGTCTTAGCAACTCGATCAATATCTTTATCAGAATAACCCAATACGCAAGAACCTACACCTACCATTGTAAAGTCTAGGTATTTATTACCTTTAAGATCCCAGATATTAATACCTTTAGCTTTTGAGTAATAGGTTGGCCAAGATCCACCTGGTAAGTACATCTCAGGTCTTTTACCGAGCAGCCCGCTTAATCCAGGTATAAGATTATTTGCATAATTTTGAAGTTTTTTATTATTTTTTTTAAATTTTTTATACATTTCTAAGTATCGATTTTATTAACTTCATAGTTTTAAAAGAATTATCGTAATTAATCAAACTTTTGACCTTATTGTTATTAGCACCTAATAAAACTTTATGTTCATTAGTAAAATCATCAGCTCTTTTTATCTTAAATGCCACAGGCTTTCTTCTTTTTCCTGAAAAGCTTATTTTTTCTAAATTTAAATTAGCGATTCTCTCCCAAAGTATCTTTTTATTATCAAAAATTACTTCTATACTTTTAATAGGTGGATTAGAAATCGTGTCAATATTTAAAGATATTTTCTTTTTTTTGTCATATTGACTTAAAAATAGTCTAGAGTCATATTTAGATTTTTGAAGTGTCTTAAATTCAATTTTTTTCTTTGTTAAAAATTTTTTTTTTTTTAATAATTTTGATCTTAAAAGATAAAATAAATGAACAGCATGAGAGTATTCATGTATACCACCTCCACCAATATTTAAGTTAGATAAATAACTTTTATTTAAATTTTTTATCCATGGATGGGCTTTCAAAATAAATGCAAAATCTTCTTTCCAATTAATATTAATTTCTCTAATCTTTCCAAAATTTTCTTTCTCTAAAATATTCAAAAATTTTACAAAGGATTTTGATACAGAGTGATTAAATCCACAAAAAATTTTATTTCTTAAAAGTTTTTTGGGATCAATAAATTTTTGATTAAAAACAAATAGTGGTTTCTCAACTAAAATTTTTTTAAATCTAAGTTTTTTTATACATTCAATTAATAGATTTTTATGAAAAATTGGGGGAACTCCAAGTACTATTAGGTCATACATTTTTCTTGAGCTAAATACATCGCGATAATCAACAAATTCAATTTTTTTATCCCATTTTTTGTATCTCAAAGGATAAAGATTTTTTTTGAGATAATTTACTTGATAGTTATTTACGTCAGTAAATTGTACGTTGTTTCCAAGAGATCTGGATGCATTAATGTGGTGTGCCCCAACTGAGCCTGCTCCAAAGATTAAGACTTCTTTATTCATTTTTTGCTAATAATAAAATACCAGTCGAGTAACAAAGGCCCAGATACAGTTTTTTTTTCTTTATTAAAATTAACTGTATAAGAACCCATTGTTTTTTTATTGTGAAGATTTAATATCTTTCTATTAGGAATAAATTTTTTTATAAAATTTTTTTTATATCCTATTTTTTTCATAAAGCTTACATATTGTTTTAATGAATAGATATTATAATTATTATATTTATCAATTTTAGTAGAATTTTTTTTATTCAAAAAATTAATTTTAATTTTAAATTCTAAGTCACCATCCCAAAATAAAGAGTTAACAGCTATGCATTTAGGGTTAAATTTTTTTATTTGATTAATAGTCTTTTTGTACCCATCTAAAACTGAAAGAGTTTGAATGATTGTAGCTATATCACATTTTAGTTTTAGTGTTTTTTTTGAAAGGTTATTGATATCATCTATGTGATAATTTATTTTTAGATTTTCTTTTTTTGATTTTTTTTTAGCTGAACTAATAAGTTTTTTATTAAAATCAATACCATTACAACTAATTTTTCCATATTTTTTTTTAGCAAAAATTAAATTTGATCCATTTCCACAAGCAAAATCAATTAGATTAATTGATTTTAGTGAAGTCTTACTATTTAAAAAATTAAAAAAATTAATAGTCGACTGATAAGTTTTCTTACCTTGAGTCCTATAATACTTTAAATCTAAATTTTTTGGATGATAAATACTTTTATTATCTATTTTCATTTTTAATTAGATTTTTATAAACAAAACCTAGTAAAGAGGTAGTTTCTAGATATCGAACTCTTCTAAGCATGCTTAATTTACTTTTTAAATTTTTAATTTGTTCATCGTCTCTGATACAGCTTCTGTACCAAAAAAAATCACTAGAAATTTTCCTTGTAAAATCAACCTTTTCAAGCAAGTTTTTCAAGATTAATTTTTTTCTCTTTTTTTTCCATTCTAAAAGAACCCTGCCATTTATTTGTGATAACTTTTTGTTAAGTTCAATGATTTGAAATCTGTCTAAAGGCCCGAAATTTTTTTGGTTCAATCTTATTTTATTTTTCTTGAGTCCTTTTAGAACAACTCTTAAGTGTAAAGCTTTATTAATTTTTAAAAAGGGAATTTTTACTTTTATTTTTTTATCTTTTTTCATAATTATCGATTTTAAATTAATATAAGTTGGAAAGTAAACGTAGTGAAATCTAAATTTATTATTGATTAATACATCATCGCTATTCTCTATTATTGATTTAACATTAAAATTTTTTTTAATAGATATATTTTTTTTAGTCTTATCATAAAGTTTATCAAAACTAGTTGTTGGCGCATTTAATACTTTTTTAGAAAACAATGATTTATATAGATTGTCTTTGAATTTAACATGATATTTCCTCAAAATTTTACATGCTTTGTAATAATATTTTTTTTCTTTATTGGTTAAGGGAGCCACAAGGTTAGAAAATTTTGGTCCTTTTTTATCTATAGCCCATGCTCCACCAAGGTTATTTGATTTTTCAAAAATTGTTACTTCACAATTCTCTGCTTTTTTTTTAAGAGCATATATACATGAAGGTGCACTAGATCCTATTATAGCAATTTTTTTTTTCATTGGATATTTCATTTAAAGAAATAATTTTCTTATCTTTAAAAAATTGCCCTCTTTTTTATTTTTAGGGCACAAATAATTGTGTTCATATCGAATTATTTTTTTTTTATCTAATTTAATATGTTTATTTATCATTTGCCACTCATCTTCATTTTCAAAATTGATAGAATTTATACCAATAAAATTTTTTATATTATTTATTTGGTTCATAAAATATTTAGATTTTGTATTACATTTTGAAAAGATTATTAATGACGGTTTTTTATGAAATATCACATAAGAAATTGCCATAGATGGTTGAGTTAAAATAAGTTTGGCATTTCTGACCAATGAATTTGTCCTATTTTTTATTACCTGTCTTCCTCCAAAATAAGATGGATGTGAAAGATGATTAGATTTTGGGTGAGCAGAAATAATTATTTTACATTTAAATTTATTTTCTACATAATTAAAAAAATTTGTTAATTTATCGTAAAAATCATCATTAGCCGAAAAAATTCCTGGGAAAAAATTAGAGTCTCCTCGGGATTTTGGTGACTCATTTTCAATGAATAAAATATACTTTTTTTTTATAATTTTAAAATCTTCATTTAAAGCTAAATCATATTCTCTAACTAAACCAGGTAAAACTTTTTTATTTTTATAATTTATCTTATTTTTTTCACCGTTAACTAAAATATATTGATTTTTAAATTTTAGTTCTCTTGCGCAGAAATTATAAAATTTTGATTTTATTATTATCGACAAATACTGTAAACTTAATAGCTTAATGATCATATCTGCAAAACTATTTTTAAAATTCACATTATAAGGTAAGTGAAAATTTTCTAATTCAAGAATTGGAATATTAAGCTTAGATAATTCTTTCAAAATTATCAGAGAATTTCTTTTTCTTGGTTTAACTGAATTAATGATTAATCTTTTTTTATAATTTTTATTTATAACTTTATTTAATTTGATTTTCCATGTTTCTATATTATCGATACTTTTAATTACTTCATCTTTTTTTCTATTTTTAAAAACCTTTTCAAAGTTTGGATTTATTATTTTTCCAAATTCAAAAATAATAACGTCTGCTATTTTTTTATACCTTTCAATTTCAAGTATTTTCCAATCATTTTTTGTAATAAAATTTTGATGACAGAATATTACTAAATTTTTTTTCACAATAAATAATTAGGTTTTGATATTTAAATTTTTTAAAATTTAATGTTCTTATAGGATTTTAAATAATCTTCTTTTTGACCAACGTCTATCCAAGACTTACTGCTTATAATATAGGTTAAAACTTTTAATCTTTTTTTTTGGGCAGATTTTATAAGTTCATTTAGGTCATATTTTTTTCTTGGGATTAAGCTAAGGAGTTTTTTATTTAAATAATAAAGACCAGTGTTTATCAGTAAACTTATATTAGGTTTTTCTTTTAAAGATTTTAGTTTTCCATTATTAGTAATCTCACACACACCATAGGGTATTTTATAGTCATCGTGTGCAGCAACTATTGTAAGATCACTTTTATTTTTATAATGAAAATTAGTAATATCAGAAAGGTTTAAATTAAATAATACGTCACAATTTACTAAAAAAAAGTCAGACTTTATCTCGTTTTTCATCAGGCTCAAAGAACCAGCAGTCCCAAGTTTTCTATTTTCTTTAATAAACTTAATTAAATATTTTTTACTTTTAAAATACGCTTTAATTAGCTCTGATTTATAGTTAAGCGAAACTATAAATTTTTTGTAGTTCTGATTTGAAAAATTTATCAATATATGTTCCATCATAGGTTTGCCAGCTATAGGCATCAAAGGTTTAGGCAGAACATTGGTAAAAGGTTGAAGTCTTGTGCCTTCTCCACCTGCCATTAACACTACAGGCGTATCTTGTGTTTCTTGATATTTTTCGTCAAAAATTTCTTCCCATCTAAGGATTTTTTTTACAATAAAATTTTTTGATATTAATGGAGCGAAGTTGATTTTATTCGAAAGAAAAATACTTTTTATTTTTTTTAAATTATCTCCCTCTTTAATAATCACAGGTCTTTTATTTATTATATTTTGTATTTTTTCTTTAAAAAAATCAGCCCTTTTAACAATTTTTTTTCTTATATCTCCATCTGAAAGAGTGCCTATTAGTTTGTTTTTTTTATTTATTACTATTACTCCCCTTATTCCTGACTTATTGATTTTGATCAATGCAGTTCTTACACTATCTGTTTCAAGAACTGAGTGTAATTTTTTTACAAATTTCATTTTGTTAATACCTCACAAATCTTCATATCAAATAAATCATTTATATCTAAAGAATATTCTTTATCAATTTCAAAAAAAAATGTTTTATTAGTAAAGTCGAATATTTTTTTATTTTTTAAAATTAATTCTGATCGAAATATATAAAAATTACCATTTATTGTATAAAAACGGTTATTTTTTTTATTTTTTATTAATCGTGAAAAAAAATTATTTTTTCTTTTTTCAATGAAATCTTTTGGCTCTTCTACCGGTTCACTAATACTTACTATTGAAGAAATCTTTTTATTAAATTTAATTTTTTTTATAGCTCTTAATACTTGAGCTAAACTTCTAAACGGAGACGAAGGTTGCAGTAAAATAATATATTTTGGCATTTTATTTTTTTTTTTTAAACTTTTTATAAAATGTAATATAGTTTTTTCCATAGTTGTTCCGTCTTGTGAAACTGATTGAGGTCTTTGATATTTTATTTTACTTTCAAGAAAATTTAGCGAATATTTTAATAATTTATTATTGTTGGAAGAAATTACTATTTCAGATTTCTCTAAATTAGCTCTAAGTTTTTTTGCAAATTTTAAAGTATAATAGATTAAGGGTTTTCCCTTGACTAAATACATGTTCTTATTTCTTACTCTTTTAGAACCAGATCTCGCAGGAATGAAAATTAGGAAGTTCAATTAGTTTTTGAAATTTTATTAGCCAAGTTAAAATATTCTTTTATTGTTTTTTTTAAAAAAATTGGAATTGCAATATTTTCTGATAATTTTTCTTTTGAAACTAAAGAGTTATGAATTTCTTTTTTTCCTAATCCTCTACCCCAAAAATATGAACAATGCCACTTGATTGCATCAGGTAGATTCTTTGTGCCAAAACCCTTTTGAGAAAGTAATTTAATTATTTTAGATCTTTTTCTAGAATTTACTTCAAAAATAAAAGCTTCGTATGTTTGTGAAGATTTTTTTGGTATTTTTCTTACTTTAAACTTTGATTTTAATATCTTCTCAAGTATTAAATATCTTTCTTTGTTTTTTTTAATAATTGTTTTCAATTTACCTAATTGAACTTTACCAATTATAGCTTGCATTTCAGTCATTCTAAAGTTGAAACCAAAAAATTTAGCAGAGTCGTTACCTCTACTGCTATATTTGTTTTCATGACCATGATCGTGATACTGTTTTGCAAATTCAAAGATCTTTTTATTATTTGTGATTATTGCACCTCCCTCGCCTGTAGTAATAATTTTTCCAAAATCAAAGCTTATAACTCCTACTTTTCCCAAAAGACCAAGATATTTTCCATTGTATGTGCCCCCAAAAGCCTCACAAACATCCTCACAAATTGGTATTTTTTTCTTTTTCGCAATTTTTAAAATCTGCTCCATTTCCGCTGAAACACCAAGCATATGAACTGGTATGATCGCTTTAGTTTTTTTTGTAATCTTTTTTTTTAAGTCTTCCGGATCCATGTTCAATGTATCATCAATTTTACAAATTACCGTTTTTGCCCCTATGTCGTTGATAGCCTCTGCGGTAGCAATAAAATTAAAAGCTTGGGTAATTACTTCATCACCAGCTCTAACACCTAAAGCTAAAAGAGAAATCTTTATTGCTGCTGTTCCTGAGCTTACTGCTAAACAATATTTTGATTTAGAATGATTACAAATTTTTTTTTCAAACTCTCTTACATGAAAGTTTTTTCTAAGTTTATCAAAACCGTGTGCAAACAAAATACCGTTTTGTTTTAAAAAAAGCTTACTTATCTCTTTTCTCTCTTTTTGATCAATTACTTCAAAACCTGGCATATTTATCTAATTTGTTCTTATAGAAATTTGCTTTTTCAGACTATTTCTATAATCTTTAATCTTTTTATAATCATACTGATCTTTAGAATTTTTAAATTGAAAAGTTAAACCTTTTCTCGAAAGATTAGAGATATTTTTTGAACTGCCATGAACAATTAAGCAGCTATGAATACAAATATCACCTGATTTCAAATTAGGTGTCTGAAGTTTATTTTTTTTTAAAATTTTGCTTAGTATTTTTTTTGAAATTTTTTGAGAGCTCCCTGGCGCGTATGAAGGTTCGTGAGATAATACTCCATCTTTGTGAGATTTAGGTACATAAGAGATACCTCCGTTATTTGAATTTGACCTATCTAGACAAATCCATACTGTTAAACCATTTCCATTTTTTAGATTCCAATAGAAATTATCTTGATGCATTGGACTAGGAAGCCCATGTTTAGGTGGTTTTGCAAATAATTCAATTGCTCTTAAATTAATTTTTTTTCCTAACAAGTTTTTCAAAACGGAATTAAGTTTTGAATTGTTGTACATTTTTTTAAATAAACCTTTTTGGCTGTATAACGTATGTATTGAATTAATTTTATTTTTTGAAAAATTAATTGAGCCTTTATTTTTAGATAAATTTTTTTTATTAATTTTGTTAATATATTGCTGGACTTGCTTTTTTGCAAAACTGATATCAGATTTAGAAAAAAAATTTTTCAAAACTACGTATCCATTTAAATTGTATTTATCTTTGATAGAATTTTTCATTTAGTCAAATCGAAAAAATTTTTATTTTTTTTTAAATTACTAAAACTGTATTTTTTAATAATTTTAACAATATTTTCTACTGTTCTCTCTTTATAATACACATTTTTAAATTTATGATTACTTAAATTTTTATATTTTTTAATATTTTGGTATATTATTTTTGAATTGGCTTCACAAGTGATGACTGATTTGCTTAAAATCCTTCCTTTCTGCCTTTCACCAATATTTATAGTATATTTTCCTAATGATGGCATTTCTAAGATTCCGCTAGACGAATTCCCTATTAAAAGATTTGAAATATTTAATAATGATAAATATTTTTTTTGACCTAAGTTATAGAAATAATGACAATTTTTTCGGATTTTAGAAAATCTTTTTATTTCATTTACAAAAATATCTTTACCTATTTCGTGGGTCGGAAACGTAAATATTATTGATACGTTTTTAAAAAGGTTTAAAGCACTAAGTATTGATTTTAAGTTTTTTAAAGAAATATTGCTTTGGCTTTCTGGATAAAAATTTACTACTAAAATTTCACTTTCAAATTTAAGTTTTAATATTCTTTCTAAATCCTTTTTTTTTAAAAATTTGAATTTTTTTATTATCTGAGCTCCTAGACCACCAACTATATGAATATCATTTTTATTTTCTCCAAGTTGTATTAATCTTTTCTTATAAACTTTATGAGAAACAAAATGTAATTTTGAAAATTTGGAAATTGAGTGTCTAAAGTTATCATCTAAACTATCAACTGTTTTTTCTCCTCCATGAATATGTACGATGGGAACCCTATTTATATAAGCAGCTAAAGCAGCTGCAAGTGTTTCATATCTGTCACCAATTAAGATTAAAAGGTTAATCTTATTTTTTGATAGAAATCTACTAAGCTCTTTTAAGATAATTGAGAAATTTTTTGATACTTGATTTGCAGATGTTTTTTTGATGTTAATTTTAACATTTTTTGAAACTTTAAAATTATCCTTTTTTATATCTTGCAGCGTCATGCCATATCCCTTTGATTTACTAAGACCACTAACAACAAAATATAGATTTATAAATTTATCTAAGAAAAGATTTCTCAATAAATAATTATTAATACCATATTCAGATCTTGATCCTGAAAAAAAACAAACTCTCATAAAAACTATAATTTTATTATTTGATCTATTTTATATTTTTTTTTTGATTTTTTACCGGTTATATCTCTAAATTTAAATGGATTTAAGCCCCCACCAGATCTTTTAGCTGTAAGATTGCTTTCACTAAATGTATCTCCAATTTTAATCTCATTTTTTGCAACAAGATATTTCCTGACGTATTTTAAGTTTTCTCTCTCTTTATTTTTTTTTGTTTTTGTAATAATCATCTCCACGTTTCTCACACTTTCTACAAATCTAGAAAATTCCTTGGTATCTAAACTTGCAGAGTGATCTGGTCCTTTATTTTTTTTATCAAGAGTTATATGTCGCTCAATTACTGAAGCCCCAAGATAAGACGCAATAATTGAACTTTCATTAGATATTGTGTGGTCAGAAAAGCCAACTTCTTTTGACAAGTTTTTTAGTCTAATAAAATTTTTAAAATTTATTTCTCTTAAAGAGGTTGGGTATGAACTAACACAATACATTGGTAAAATTTTATTTTTATTTTTTTTTAAGATATTGTAAGCAGTCTTAATTTCCTCAAAAGTAGCCATACCAGTAGAATAAATTATTTTTTTTTTTTGCTTAGAAAGAGCATTTAGTAAAAAATAATTATTTATTTCAGAAGATGGAAGTTTGATATAATCAACATTTAGTTTTTTTAAAAAATTCAAACTTTTTATATCAAAAATTGAAGCTAAGAAATTGATTTTTTTTTCTTTACAAAATTTATATAAAATTTTCATCTCTTTAAATCCTAAATAATATTTCTTTAACATTTCATACTGAGAGATACTTTTTCCCAAAGATTTTGTTTGATATTTTGCTTTTAGAGAACTTTTAGTTACCATTTCGTCTGGGTCAAAAATTTGAAATTTTACATAATCTGCACCTGCATTTCTTGCTGCTGTTATCAGTTTTTTTGCATTACTTAATTTGCCATTATGATTTACACCAATTTCAGCTATGATTTTAATTTTTGTACTTTTTAATTTCATTTATTACTAATTTTGATATTTTTTTAATTTCATCTTTTTTTAGAAAGTGACTACTTGGAAGGCAAATTAATTTTTTATATATTTCATTTGCTTTTGTAATCTTGTGTCTTTGGAATTTCTTGAGATGATGCTGCAAATGACATGGGTACCATAAGGGTCTTACCTGAATACCAGAATTGTTTAGATTATTAATAATTTTTTTAAAGTTAGAGTATCTCACTTTTTCAACAATTATGGCATTTAACCAATGATTTGAGTCGCAAAGTTTATTAGGTTTAAACAACTTTATATTATCAATATTTTTAAAATATTCTTTGTAAGTTTTGAAAATTATTTTTTTTTTTTTTAATATATTCTTTATTTTTTCTATTTGACTTAAACCGATTGCTGCACCGATATTTGATAAACCATAATTATAGCCTATTCCGTAATGCTTAAAGAAAACTTTGTCTTTTTTAGATTGATTTGCCAAATGATTAAGTTTTATCTTGTCTGTCTCTTTTTTGACCAGTAGAGCACCTCCACCAGCAGATGTTATGACTTTATTTACATTAAAAGATAAAATCCCAACATCTCCGAGAGTACCTGCGTGTAAAGATTTTTTATAAAATGATCCAATTGCCTCAGCTGCATCTTCTATAATAATAATATTATATTTTTTGCAAGTTTTTTTTAAATCCTCGAATTTAGCAATATTTCCAAGAACATGAGTTACGATCAAAGCTTTAATTTTTTTTTTTGTTTTTTTATTAATACAACTACTATTTCTTAAAATTGTATTTGATTTTAGAAAATCTTTAAGTTTGTCAACATCTATGGACAAGTCATCATTGCAATCAATAAAAATGGGACGAGCATTATTGTAAAGAACTGAGTTGACTGTAGCTATGTAAGTAATTGTTGGAACTATAACTTCATCATTTGACATTATGTTTTTAAGAATTAATGATAAATGTAAGGCAGCAGTTCCGCTATTGCAAGTTATGCACTTTGAAGAAGTGTATGACTCGATTCTTTTTTCAAAAAGTTTTACATATTTACCTGATGGTGAAAGCCACCCTGTCTTAATACATTCTTTTACGTATCCTAATGATCTCTTATTTAATTCGGGTGAATGTAGATCAAAATTTTTCATAAACTATTTTTGATTTTATAATTTCCGTATTTTGAGAACTTTATAGAATTTTTTACACCTTTAGATTTTAAAAAACTTTTGATTTCTCTTATTCCGTAATCAATTTAGTAAAATTTTTTAATTTTTAACTTTTTCCTTATTTTAGAAAAACTTACTCTGTAGTCACGCATATCTTTTGATTTGGATGTAATTAAAAATTTAAATTGTGGAAAATAAGTTTTAATTTTTCTAGCAAGGTCAATTTTCCTGCAATTATTTTTATTTGATCCTACATTAAAAATTTGAAAATTTATTTTTTTTAATTCTATACCAATACATTTATAAATAATTTTTGCAAAATCTTTAACATGACAGTAAGGCCTCCAAGTTTTGTGATCATAAATTTCAATTTCTTTTTTTAAAAATGCGTGCAAAGTGAATTCATTCAATGTTAAGTCAAATCTTAATCTTTTTGAGATTCCAAATGCAGTTGCAAATCTTAAAATAACAGGGTTATAAATAGATTTTCTTTTATGACTCATAATAAATTTTTCAATTTTTACTTTTTGTTTTGCATATATAGATTTTGGACGAAGCTTAGATTTTTCATCTGCAAGAGATTTTTGGACTCCATAGTTTGAACATGTAGAGACAAAAATTAATCTAATTTTTTTAAATCTAAAAAATTTTATTAAACTTTTAATTTCTAGCTCATTAATTTTAAATGCCTCTTTTTTAAATTTTTTTGTGATTGGGTCGCCCACCAATCCAGCTAGGACAATTACTGAATTTAGATCTTTTGGGAACATGGAGTAAGTTTTTTTATTAAGATTTTTTTTTATAAGTTTAAAATTTTTATTATTTCTAAATTTCTTGATAGAATAATTATGATTATAAATAAAATTATCCAAACAAATAACTTTACAATTTTTATTCAATAAATAATCAATTAAAACACATCCAATATACCCACCTCCACCAACAATTAAAATTTTTTTCATTTAAAATATTTTCTTGCAGGAATAATGCTTCCTTTTTTAATTTTAGAGTTTTGTTTAATAACTGCCCCACATCCTATGAAACTATTTTTTTCAATATAGGATCCTCCAAGAATAATCGCTCCTGGAGCAATGTGGACATTATCTTCGATTATACAATCATGTTCTATTGTTGCTCTTGTATTGATAATACAGTTTTTTCCAATTTTTGAATTATAATTTATAAAAGCGTAATGCATTATAATTGAGCCTTCACCGATCCTGGATGTTTTAGAAATAATTGATGAACTAGATTTAATTATCGGAAAATTGCATTTTAATTTTTTATAAAATTTAAAAATTTTTTCTCTATTTTTGCCATCTTTCAACTGGCCTATGGCTATATGAATATTTTTATTTTTAGGTTTTTTTTTTAAAAATTGCTTTTCCGTGATAATTTTTTTATTTGGTTTAATTTGTAAATTTTTTTTTTTTTCAACAAAATATGCAATTTTATGTATCTTTGATGACCTAATTACTTCTATACATGAATTTGCATGCCCACCAGCACCAATAATTATTATCTTTTTCATCGCTTAAATTTTTTGTACCAGCTTTTGTTAAAACAAATTGATTTATCGTCAATGATTACGTCGTAAGATGGTTTGCCCATAATAAGTTTATGAAATTTTAATCCCCAACTTAATAATTGAGCGTAGGTTGATTTATAGCCCATTTTTTTTGCTTTAGTTACACTTTCATTATTTCGTCCCATATATCGACTTGTAAAAAAAATTATTATATTACCTTGCTGGTAAAGTTTATTTATAATTTTAATAATATTTTTTTTTGGTTTTGCAGTTTTATAATTTTTACCCTTAGTAACACAAATAGTGTTATCGATATCAAAACAATAACGTTTTACTCTCATTTATTTAAAATTTATTTTTAGCTTTTTAAGTATTCTTTTAAAAAAAATCTTAATTAAGTTTTTATTAGTTATACTTTCATTATTTGTTGGCAAGTGTATATCTTCAGAGTTTTGACTTTTAAAGATTGTTTTAAGACTATATAGCTCTTTTACATCTAGTTGCTTACCTCTACCCTGATAAGGAAATTTGAAATCCTCAGAATTGTTTTTCTTCAAAATATACATCATGTAAATATTCTTAATTTCATTTAAATTTAATATTTTGAGAACTTTTTTATCTAATTGAGTTGAAAATATTTCATTATCTTTATTAATTAAAAAGCAAGAAAAAATTATAGAGTAAGAATTTACCGCCGCAATACTATCTATCGTACAATGATCAAACTGATAAAATCCATTTCCTCCCATCAATGCCTGCTGAACTATTAAATATCCATTTTTTTTACAAACTTTATGCATTGTTTTATAGGCTTCAACGATATTAAAAGGATGTTCATTGTTTCCAAAATCTGTGACGATATTATATTTGTTGTATAAGTTTTGTTGATCTAATGGAAAATTTAAATCTTTGATAATAACATTCGTATTATCGTTATCATCTCTTTTAATTGCATTGATATCCATTCTTTCGCAAGTATTAAGACCTATAGTTTTCCAAAACATTGAAGATGAAACTCTTGGCCTTTCTGGAAAATGTTTAGATCTATTAAATAATGACGCATCAAATTTTAAATTATAAGTTTCACATAAAGTTTTTATTTGATCAAAATTTAAATTTAAATCCATATCACCCATATCTAAAACTGAGTCACATTCTTTAAATAATCCTCTATTTGTAAATTCTGAAATAATTTCTGCAGTTTTATAATTAATACCCATATTTCCTCGTTAATTTTTTGATATTTCTGAAATTCTATTCAATAACATTTTTTTATTGATAGGATGATTTCCTTTAGTTTCACAAACTAAACCAGCAGCCAAACTCCCTAAGATTGACGAAATAGTTATATTTTTAGAAACTACTAGAGACAAAGTAGACGCTGCAAGCATTGCATCTCCGGCTCCTAAACCGTCTTCAAAATTTTTTACTAAAGATTCAATTGGAAAGAAATCCCTTGGTATTACTGCACTTTTTCTGAAAGTAAGGGTTCCTCTTTTTCCTAATTTTAAAATTAAATATTTAGATTTGGTAAATTTGTAAGCTTTTGTGCCTAATTGTCTGACAGCACTATCCTGGTCTCCTAAAGAAAATCGCGCCTCTTTTTCATTTGGTAAAATTAAATTAAAATTTTTAAAATCTAAGATATTTCCCCAACGATTACTGACTTGGCTATCTGCAACTTTGCATACACCCTTTCTTATTTTTTTTGAAAATAATTTAATCGTTTCATGATTAAAAATTCCATGTCTGAAATCACTAAATATCACCCCGTCTGATCTGGTATTTGATACTATTTTGGATATTTTATTTTCAATATTTTTTGAGATTATATGATTATCAACTATATCTACTTGCAAAAGTTTATGATTTTCTGCCCAAAATCTTTCTTTTAAAGTTGTACTTCTGCTGTCGTCTATCAAACAATTTGCTTTAATTTTATTTTTTTTTAATTCTGAAATTACTTTTTTACCTAGCTTATCATTGCCAACTACAGTCGTAAAAATAACATTTGATCCAAGTTTTTTAAGATGTTTAGCAACAATTCCAGCTCCACCAAGGAAAAACTCTTCTTTATCTTTTTTTACACTAAAAGTTGGAGTTTTAGTAGTTTGACCTAACACGCTGCAATAATTATATTTATCAAATATAGTGTCTCCAATTAGATGTATTTTTACTTTGTGGTATTTGTTTACAACGTCTTTTAAATCTTCAAATGTAACATTCTCAAAGTCCATTAAAGAAATTAATTTTTCGTAATCTAATTTTGGTTTATTTACTCTTTGTAAAGCAGATGAAGAATAAATTATATCCCCGGGGCTAAAAAGTATTTCTCCTCCATAATTGTTTATTACCTTAATTTCTTCTTTTGTGTTTGGATTAATGCCATTTCTCGAGTACTCAAAACCTTTAACAAAGTAATTGGGTTTTAATTTAGATAACAATTTTAATGGAGTAAAATTATAATCAACTAATACATAATCAACCATTTCTAAGGAAGCAAGATTATTTGCTCTTAAGTATTCGGGAACATATGGACCATCTTTTGATTTGGTTACATGTTTATCTGATGTTACTGATGCAATTAAAATATCTGCCTTTTTTTTTGAGTAAGTTAAATGTCTTATATGGCCTGGGTGTACAATATCGAAAGTACCATGGCACAAAGCTATTTTTTTCTTCTTTCTGAGAGGTTGGAGTTTTTTAATTAAAAAATTTAAATCAACAATCTTTTTTTTTATTTTTTTAGAGAAGGTTTTCATTTTATTTTTTTTTATTCAGAATTTTTTTAACATTGTTCATCGTGATATATCCCTCATTTTGATTGACAAATGGTTTTTTAGATAAATTCTGCTTAAAATATTTCCATTCGTTCAACCATGAGTTTTCTTTTTTAAATTTCCAAACTTTTTTAATTGGCACACCTGAAGGATATACTCTTTTAGAGAGTATGACTTGTTGCTCTCTCCATTTAGGTAACGACTGCACAACTATAGATCCTTTTGAGCCTGAGATTTCAAGAAAAAATCTATTTTCCCACCTAACAAAACTATAGTGTATGTTTGCGATTACAGAATTACTTTTAAGAATTAAAAAACCATTATCATCTTTAAAGTACTCATTATTTTGTAAACTATTACTCACTACATTAAAATCTTTATTAATAAAATATTCAAATAAATTTATACTATGGATTCCTATATCCTTTAGAGCACCAACTTTATTTTTATTAGTTTTAACTGAACCATTCACGTAGTCTATTTTAAAAAAATAAACTTTACCTATTATTTTTTTATTTAAAAGTTTTTTTACAAACAATAGCCCATCATCAAACCTGAGATTAAATCCAGTTTTAAGAAAAAGTTTATTCTTTTTTGCCAAGTTAGTTAAAATTTTAGCTTCTTTTGAATTCAATCCTAGTGGCTTTTCAATTAAGAGATGTTTTTTTGCTCTTAAAATCTCCGAACCATATTTTAAAAATAAATCTGGTGGTGTACTTAATATTACTGCATCGATGTCAGAATTTAAAACTTTTTTTCTATTAGTAGTATATTCACATTTTATTTTTTTCGCTATTTTTTTCCCCAGGTTATCAACCTGATTTCTTGGCTTGGGTCTCCCAACTATAAACTTTATTTTACAGCTTTTGTCTTTAAGAATGGATAAAACTCTTTTAGAACCTATATTGCCACATCCTATAATTGCGATTTTCATATTTTAATTAATTACGTATTCGTTTTTGTTTTTAAAATTTGTAGAATTAAAAGATATTATCTTGCAAAATTTAGAATTTATAAATTTATTAATTTTTTGCTTGTCTTTAATTTTACTGTAATTATATATTAATAAAGCTTCTTTTAAATCTTTAATACTGAGCTCTTGAATACAATTTTTTATTTTTTGTTTTTTCAAATCAAAAAAAGAATCGTAAGAATAAAGAATTTTCTTCTTTTTTTTCAAATATTTTTTAAATTTTAGAAAAGGAGAGTTTACTATAGAAAAGGATTTACTTTTATACGAGGGCCCTATCCAGATTATTTTTTTAAATTTAAATTTACTTTTCAGTTTTTCGTACTTATTAATCAAAATTGAGATTCTTGAATTATCAAGACTTTTCATTTTTAAAAAGAAATTTTTTAGTTTTTGATTTTTTGATGTTCTGATAATTGTAAAAACATCTCTTTCTAGGTGCCCTCCGCTAACACCTAGCGAAGGAGAAATATAAGAGTCTTTACCTATTCTTTTATCTGATTTAAGCGCTTTATTAATCTTTGAAAACTTAAAACCGTATTGTCTGCAATAATAATCCATTGCATTCGCATAATTTACACTTGTAAATAAAAAAAGATTTATTGCCATTTTTATCATTTCAGCTTCTCTGAGTGAAAATTGAAAAATTTTACAATTAAATTTCTCAAATTCTTTCAAAAACTTCACTTTTTTATCAAAACCTAATATTATTCTCTCTGGGTTAGTAAATCTTTCTAAAGCTTTACCCATTACAAGTGTTTCTGCAAAATAAATAAGATTAATGTCAGGTCTATTTTTAAAAATTGTTTTTTTTAAATCTTCACAAAATCCACAGTATACCTGGCTGGTAATTATAATGGTGCAGTTTTTTTTAAAATTTTTATATGATTTTTTTAAAATATTAATAATTTTTTTTACGTCTGGTGCTCCTGCCATTGATAGAGGCGTATCAATAGTTAAAAATATTATATTAAAATTTTTTATTTCTTTTTCGTTCTCACAAAAATAAATTTTTTTTATATTTTTCGCTAAATAGTTTTTTAGTTCGGGCTCTTCATTAGTTACCCTAAGATTTTTGAATTTTGTTTTTTGATTTTTATCATAATCAAAAACAGCACATTTTCCGATTTTTTGACTCCAACCTATACTAAAAACTTGACCTATATGAGATAGACCTAGAAATAAAGGAATATCTTTTTTTAAACTGTTCATTAATAATTGCGCTACCACTTAGTAGCGTTCTTTTTTAAAGCTGGATGTGATACAAAAAAATGCCAAATGACTGTCTGGAAAGATTCTGCAAAAGGAGTCAGATATATTTTTTTTACCTGAGGTAGAATAATTACGTAATTACCTTTTTTTACTAAATATCCATCTTTTCTTCATACTATACCAAAGATTTTAGCTTTTTTCCTTTTTGCTAAATCTATTGCTTTAATTAAGTTTGTGCTTACTTTTGCTTTTTTGTTTCCACCTCCTACGGAAAAGATAAATAATGCATCTCTTTTGTTAAATCTACTTGCAACTAACCAATCCTTAAACGAATTATCCCATCCCTCATCATTTATTCTTGCTGTAAGCTCTGAAACATTATCTGTTGGTGCGTAAGCTTCAAAATTACATAATTTACGGAAGTCATTTACTGCGTGAGAGCAATTCCCAGCACTTCCCCCAACTCCTAAAAAAAACAATCTTCCATTATTTTTTTTAATTTTTGATAATCCAGTTACAAAACTTTCTAAAGTATTTCTATCCAGCTGATTTGCTGCTAATTTGAAACTATCAAAGTATTCATTAACAAAACCTTTTTTTTTAAACATTTTTATATATTTGCTCCTTTAAAATTAGAAATATATTTTTTCAAAAAAATATTTCCGATACTAGCATTGATCTCTTTATGCCTTTGCAATCCGCCTTTGTAGTTTTTTATAAATTTTGGATAGTTATCCCAAAATATTTTTTGATTAGTTTGATAATCGCCAGTATTTTCCCATTCGCCATCAATTTTTTTATTCATCTCTTTAACACATTCGAAAATTTCATCAGGTGAATTATCCACAATTTCGAGGTTTCTTTGTTTGTATTTGTCTGAACCATAAACAAAATTAAATTCATCAGAGAATAGTTCATCTAACATTAAATTTCTTTTTTTTTGATTTGAATATATATGTTTAAATATATGAATACTATTGGGAATGTAAGAACAAATACTTCCAATAGGGATAAAATCAGCCATCACTATTGGTTTTTTTAATACATACGGAACCCAGTAAAATCCTGTACCATTCATAACTACAAATTTAGCTCTATAAATTAAAAAAAAATCTAAGAAACTTTGTCTTAATTTGCTTAATGAATAATCAATATTAATATTTCCGGTCATACTCCAAGATTTTTCAGACCCCGCACCCATCCTTACAACAGCAATATTTTTTGTATTAAGATAATTTATCGCTTTATTATAGTTTTCTATATTAGAATTTTTAAATTCGTACCTTTCCCACGCAAAATCAGGCACTGAATTTTTAAAGAAATGATTATCTCTTATGCATATGCAAACTATTTCTTGATTTTTTGAAATTCCGATTTTTTCCAATAAGCTGTTTCCTAAATCAATTTCTTTCTTAGAAAAATTTATTATTTTATCATTTTTATAAATTAAGCCGTTTAAGTCTCTTTCACCATACTTTGGTGGATCAATAATATATTCGTTTTTATTAAATTTTTTAAATACATCATGCAAAACTTTTATTAAAAAACTATTAGAAATTTTTATTTTGTGCTTAATTTTTTTAACAAAAAACTTACTACAAGCATTTTTGTGTACATACCAAATTTCAAAATAATCTTTTTTTTTCTCTAAGTTTTCTAAATGCCATAGTGACAACTCTCCAACTAAATGGCCTATTCTGTAGGGGGAGATATTGCCAAATTTTACGGTGTAAAATTTAGAAAAAATCCAAAAAAATGGAATAATTGGATAACAAAAAAAAAGTAAGAAATTATAGATTCTTTTTAACATTAAAAATATTTGTAAATTTAGTTAAATGATTACTTTATTTCGAAACCAGAGTCTTTTGCATCGTTAAAAAACTGCATTACTGTTTCTAAAGAGTAATCCTCTAGATTTTTTGAAAACATCTTCATTTTGTTTATCTGTTCAGCTTGCATTGTTATAATATCAGTTCCACAATTAATTGCATTTATGTAATCGTATGACATTCTTGGACTTGCCCATAGTGTCTTACATGAAGAATTATTTTTTACTTTTTGATTAATTTTTGTCATAATTTCAATAGCATCTTTTCCACAATCAAATATTCTTCCCGCAAAGATTGATAAAATTGAATTACTCTCCTTCAAAATAGGTAGAACTTTTTCAACTTGTTCCATTGTAAAAATTGCAGTTAAATTTATCTTAATTCCGTCTGATACTAATTTTTCTAAAACTTTAGTAGTGAATTGTTTGTTGGTAAAAGTAATTGGTATTTTTACATATACGTTTTCCGCTAATGAACTAAGTATCTTAGCTTGATTTACCATTTCATTTTCCTCATCAGCAATTACCTCAAGCGAAATAGGTTTGCCATTGCATTTTGAAATTAAATCTTTTGAATAATTCAAATAATGAGAAGCCTTTTGTTTTCTGAATAATGATGGATTAAAAGTATATCCATCAATTTCTATTCCAAAATTTGTTTCAAATTCATTCGGATTTAATCCATCAGCGTACAATTCTATTTTTTTTTGTCTCATAATTTATAAATATTCCTATATATTTTGGTAATTTAAAAATGTTTTTTTTAAGTTTCTATCCAAAAAATATAGATATATTGAATATATTGAAAGTTTAATCAATCTATAGATATTTAGACTTATTCTTCGTTTATTTCCTATAAATCCTAAATGCCTTAAGTAGAATGATATAAAATTATTTGCTGCGTAATTATATCTTTTTATCCTGTAGAATTTATTTACAAATTTTATTTTAGATATAACGTACAAATCATTTTGTAACAAACATGAAATATCGAAATTTAATTTCCTGACTCCAAATTTATTAAAATTTTTTAATTTATTTGAAGGTTTGCCACTATAATTGACAGAGTCGAATTTTTTTCTATAACGAGTTGTAAACAAATTAATTCCATCAAATTTTATGTTCAAAAATTTAAAAATTTTTTTCATGTGATATTCAGTGTTAGTATTTAAATCTTCCATTTTCAAAATAAATACTCTTTTGTTGTCTTTTGCTAAAAAAGCATTTTTAAACGAGTTATAATTTCGAAAAAAAGACAAACTAAACTCCTGGCCATCAAAGTTCATAGGGTTTTTATATCTAAATAAATATCTAGCGTTTATTTGAGTTAATGGATTACGTAACATGTGTATTATTTTTGAATTCGGAACTGCATTAAGAAGGCCAATTATATTTTCATTTTGAATATTTATGACCGTTTTATAATTATTTTGAAAAATAGATTTAATCACAATTTCTAAAAATTCACTAAAGAAAATGCGAGATTTTTTATAATATGATTTATTTAAATTATTTTTTATTTTTGTAATTTTTTTTTTATAGTTTGGAAATCTATTCACTTTTAACTCATTTTCAAAATTTTTGAGCAGATAAAAAGAGCTTTGCTTGTGAACTTTATTACTTAAACCATTATTTATCAAACTATCTTGAAATATATTTGTTACTTCTCCAGGTACAACGTTAAGCTTTGGGTTTCCGTCTAATAAACTATGTATTAACTTAGTTCCACATCTTCCAGCGCCTGTTATAAATATTATTTCTTGCATTTTATGCATAGCTCCGCACTTTGCAAAAAGACGATTTTTTACATTTTGTTTTCATTTAGTTAGATGGGTTTAAAAAAATAATCTTGTTTATTTATTGTTGCTTTTATTTCTCCCATCAAAATATTTATTTTATTTTTTTGTAAATCAATTATTTTAAAAATTTTATCTGTAAAAGGACCTGAGTGAAACTTATATAAATTATTCTTTTTGAAATCATAAATATTTTGGGATATGAAACCTTTTTTATCTTCAAACTTTTTACAGTTTATAATAAAGTTATCTAGATCTTTTTGAAACTCAATATAACCATCTAAAAAATATTTAACACCTTTTATAAATTTGATTTTGTCTAAGAAAAATTTTTTTCTAAAATCACTGTGGTAACAAAACAAATAATCACCCAATAGATCAATTTCTTTGTTTACTAATTTATTTTTTTTATATTTTTGAATTAATAACTTTGGTCTGTAGATTAATAAGTTTTTTCCAAACCTACATCTCATTTCTTGTTGCATTAGAATGAATTTTTTTCTATCGTATTTTACTACTGCCCACATATTTATTAAATATCCTTTAATTCATTTTTCAACTCGTCGTATTCTTTCATTTTCCTTTTCATGAAATTTACTGTGAGTTTTGTTCTTTCAGCGATTCCTTTGGGTGTCAGCACATATTGAATATAATTGATTTTATTTGTTTTTTTTTTGAAATTGTTAATTTTTACTAAACCTTTTTGTTTAAGTGCTTTTAAACAATAGTTTAATTTTCCCAAACTAAAACCAAGATCTTTGGCTAGCTCTCTTTGAGATGCTTGAGGATATTTATTGATTTTTCTTAAAACTTCGAATTGATCGTTGTTTTTAATTTCTTTCATATTCGTTCAATATTTGAACATAGTGTTCAAAATGTGAACAGTAAAGTTAAATATATATGAAAGTTTTTTTGTACAACTATATGTAGAATTAATTTTTTTTTATTTACAAAATATAGAAAATTTTTTTCAGTGCATAAATCAAGCCAATTGAGCTATTAGTACTGGTCAGCTACACACGTTACCGTGCTTCCACATCCAGCCTATCAACGTAGTGG
>MDTA01140109.1_pt1 | contig 29957 bp, 23 predicted proteins | sample 811151 | NCBI WGS metagenome assembly MDTA01 (sample SAMN05326648, study PRJNA326480) | marine metagenome | isolation source: seawater | place: Indian Ocean: South | collected 2010 | reverse complement strand
TAGGATCACCCGAAATATATGCTACTCTTCCCCAGTTATCAGCACTATTATCACCAAAACCAACATAACCATCCTCGGCGATAAGATTACCACTTACAGTGGCATTTGTAATAGTTGGACTGGTCAGTGTTTTGTTTGTAAGTGTTTGTGTAGCGGCATTTAAAGTCATAGTATCAGCACCACTGTTTGGTACTGTTATTTCATTTCCGCCTGAAGTTAATATAAGATTTGTGCCATCAGAACCAATTGCTTCATTTGAATCTACAAATTGTAATTCTACGGCAGTGCTATCAGAGTTTGTTAGTTTCATACCAGTATTATGTACGTGGCGTAATGCTATTTCAAACTGAACGCCACCCATCAAAAGCGTATTGTCGTCACCGGTATTCCAAATATATCCAGGAACTCTCAGATTATTGTTGAAATAAGCGTCACCTGAATTACTCATATCAAGTGTAAGTGCAGTTATATCACTACCACCATCAGTACCTTTGAAGATAATATCTGAATCACTATTTTGAGAATCTATTGTGATATCACCACTAGTTGAAATAAGATCACCGTGGAATGCGTTTGCTATAACATCTGCATAAGAACTTATTGTAACGTTACCGCTGGTTGTACCAGTTTCAGCAGTGTTAATAAACGAAAATCTATCTGTAGATTCGTCCCATATTATGCCAACATTTGTGTCGCTACCACGTTCAATGACAATACCTGAATCTTTATCGTTTGATCCTGATTGTCCGCTATTGATACTAAAGAGAGGATCAGCAATATTAGTAATATCAAAGTTAATTTGAGCGGCTTTAGGTTTAGTCAAAGGCATTGAAACGTTTCCTTACTATAATTATATAGTATTTAGTCAATAAGAAAGGCACCGAAGTGCCTTTCTAGTTAAATTAGTTTGTTTGTATTACATACGTCCTACAACAACTTCAATGACGCCTTCGCCACCTTCATGATCAGCAAGTGCTTTACCAATTACGGCACCCATTTTTGGATCTTCTTCTGCACGAGCCATTCCATTTCCGGCTGATACCATCATGTCACCTTTGCTTACTGGACCCATAACCTTACATGGTACACGACCTTGTAATGCTACTGCAACACCTTCTGCATCACTATTCATTAAGTATGCTGGATTTGTACTAACAATTCCTGCCACCTTTTTACAGTGATCTTCGTCACACATTGTAACTTCTGCTTCACCACCAAACATTACGATTGTACCTGGTGCAATCTCGCCATCTGCTGAATACATCTCAGCCAAGTCAGCGTATTGTGCTGAAGTTGCAGTACCACTAAACACTCCAGTTGCAAGTGTAATACCTGAACTGTTAAATGTTGTGTGTGCTGAACCGTCAATAGTTGCAACGATTGAGCCTGTACCTGCGTCAGTTACTGTAATATTAGTGTTGTTTTGAGAAATACTATTCTGTGATAATCCAGATAATTCAGAGTCAACATACGCTTTTGTTGCGGCATGTTGTGCGGCTGTTGGATCTGCTAAGTCTGTAATGTTCTTTGAGTTAGCATCCATGTTACCACCAAGTGTGAAACTGTAGTTACCTTTGATTTCTACACCAGTTGATTTAATACAAGCAACATAGTTACCCGCGGCATCAAACTTGATTTCGTCATCATCAGTTGTTTCTTCAACTTGTACTTTGGTATCACCATCTGTATCTGCAATACTGATTACTGAACTTGTAGTTGTAAACACTCTTGCATCAATAGCATCACCTGATTCTGGTGCTCCAGTAAATGTTAGTGTTGTTCCACTTACAGCATAAGCAGTTGTTGGAATCTGTACAACACCGTTGATTGCAACCATTGTTGTAGTAGTTGTACCTGCCTCTGCTAGTGTAAATGCTACTGTACTACCATCACCACTGAATGAGTTGGCTGAAACAACTGTAAAGTCAGCACCTGCATTCCACTCACCTCCTGTGTACACCTCTAACTGACCGGTTGTACTGTTAAATCTGTACATACCTTGTACTGGACTACCTGGTCTTTGAGCAGTTGTACCAACTGGAAGTAGTAAACTATCAGTTGCTTGAACTTTTAGTGTAGCACCTGCAGTAGTTGTTGTACCACCAAAGATACCTGTTGCGGCAGTTAATCCTGCAGAAGCGGCAACTGATGTATCACTGATTGTTACTTGTGTACTTGTTGCATTATCATCAATACCAGTTGATGCGAAAGTAGAAATTGTTCCACCTGCAACCTTATCACCTGAAATTTGATCGTCTGCTAATGTTAAAGTACCAGCACTTACATCAATAGTTTTACCTGAACCAGCAGTTAAACTTCCACTGAATAGTGTGTTTGCTGTAATAGTTGTACCTGTTACTGCGGCTGGAGTATTACCACCAACTACACCATCTACGGCACCTGTTACATCACCAGTTAAGTCACCTACAAAAGCAGTGTTTGCTGTAATGGTTGTACCTGTGACTGCGGCTGGTGTATTTCCACCAACTACTCCGTCTACGGCACCAGTTACGTCACCAGTTAAGTCACCTACAAAAGAACTGTTTGCTGTAATTGTTGTACCAGTGATTGCCGCTGGTGTATTTCCACCAATCACACCATCTACTGTTCCTGTTACGTTACCATTTACGTTACCTGTTACGTTACCTGTTAGGTTTGCAGTAATAGAAGTTCCGTCGTATGCTGGACCATCTGCAAATTCACCGTTTGCACCAATGACTGGAATGTCACCGTTTGTTAAGTCAGTTACTCGTAAACTACCTGCGGCTATAGGACTTAATGAACCTGAAAATACAGAACTTGTATCTGTTGCGTCTGCAATGAATACGAACTCTGTTGCACTGTCATCATAACCCATAAATGCGGCTTTAGCACCACTACTGTTGTACTTCATTTTAATACCACGATCCAAGTTATCATCAGATGAATCATCACCTAATTCAAAAATTGGGTCTGCAATACTAACTGTTGTACTATCAACTGTTGTTGTTGTACCTGTTACACTCAAGTTACCTTGAATTGTTAAAGTACCACCACTTCCGTCTGGAGTTGGATCTATTGTTAAGTTACCAGATGTTGTCTTAATTGTGTTGCCATCAATGTTGATGTTACCCATTGTAAGACCATTACTGTCAATATTACCTTCGGCGGAACCATCAATGTTAAATGCAATGTTACCATTTGTTCCAGTGTCTGTTACTTTTACATTACTGTTAAGTTGGAAAATTTCTGCGTTAGAACCTGAAACCTGTGCATCAACATATGCCTTTGTAGCGGCATCTTGAGCATTACTTGGATCTGAAACGTTTGTGATTGCATTACTACTCATTGTAATAGTACCATCAGCAGTTAAGTCTGTAAATACTCCTGTTGATGGAGTTGTTGCTCCAACGGAACCATTTAATGCACCTGAAAAACTTGTGTTTGCAGTAATAGTTGTACCTGTAATGGCAGCAGGTGTATTACCACCTAAAACACCATCAATAGCACCAGCAAAACGTGTGTTTGCTGTAATTACTGTTCCAGTAATTGCCGCTGGTGTATTTCCACCAATGATACCATCTAATGCACCACTAAAACCTGTGTTAGCAGTAATAGTTGTACCAGTGATTGCGGCAGGTGTATTTCCACCAACTACTCCGTCTAGTGCACCAGTTACATCACCAGTTAAGTCACCAACAAAGTTTGTATTTGCAGTAATAGTTGTACCTGTAATAGCGGCAGGTGTATTTCCACCAATCACACCATCGTGTGTACCAACTGAGTTACCAGTTAAGTTTCCTGTTACATTACCTTCTAATGTGTCTGCAACGATAGTGGCAGTTGATGCAAGTGTAATATTACCTGCAGTTGTTCCATCATCTGTTGTTAAACCAAAAGTAAATTTGTCTGCTGATTCATCCCAAAACACTGTTGCGTTATTAGAGGCACCACGGTTAATGATAATACCACCATCAACACTTGGCGCACCTGAAGCACCACTGCTCAACATGATATATGGATCAGCGACTGTTGTATTCGTTGTATCAATAGTACTTGTTGTACCACTGACCGTTAAGTTACCCGAGACAGTTAAATTACTGCCGTAGGTCAAATTATTAACCAGTTTTGCGCCGGTGATTGTGGCATCTGCAATATTACTTGCAGTAACCGCTCCCGTCGAAATCTGGTTGCTTTTAATTCGTGTTACCGGCATAAGTGAATCACTCCTCTATATATTTTATGTCGTTTTCGTCTGGTCGGACCACTAGTATTTACCGTAGACCGGATATTTTTCAGTGGTACGTTAATAAAATAGAGGGTGAATTTTAGTGAAAATCTACCCAAGAGCCATTTGCGTAGCCTTGGAATTTATTGGTAGTTGTATTATAAATCATGTCGCCGTTAGAAGAAGTTAATGAGTCTCTTTGTGTTGATGTCATACTGGCTAACTGTACTGCATTACTAAATGCACTTCTAGTTGCTTGTATGTTTACAACTTCTGTACCTGCCGCATCTATTCTAACTACATCTTCATCAGTGCTTTCTTCTACTTGTATTCTAGTGTCGCTGTCTGAGTCTGCTAGTCCTCTTATAGTAGTAACAAGTCCTAATTTTCTAACTTCAATTCTATCACCAACTGCTGGTGCTTCTGCAAATGTAAGCGTTGTTCCGCTCACACTATACGCTACAGTAGGTTCTTGAACAACACCATTCAGTGTTACCATTACAGTAGCACTATCCGCTGAACTATTAAGTGTGAATGCAGTAGTGCTTCCATCTCCAGAAAATGCTTGTGTTGAAATTTCTCCAGCACTTGATCCTACTTGTACCCAATCAGCACCATCATAAACTTCAACCTTGTCGTCGTCATCATTGAATCGTAGCATACCATCAACTGGTGATCCTGGACGTTGTGCTGAAGTTCCCACTGGAATAACAATAGCCGTATTAGTGTCAATATCAAGAATACCACCACTTTCAGGCTTTAAAATAATATCATCGCCTGGTGTAGTTGCACTAATTGTTGTTCCTGATGCAGTAAGATCTCCTAGTGTTGTATCTTCTCCAGCCGCAGTACCTACGCCAAAAGTTCCAATGTATCTTGCTCCAGTTATGTAAACACTTTTGCCTGAAAAATTAACGCCGTTTGGAAGATTATTACCAATAAAATGTAATACGCCAGACTGGTAATCAAAGAACCATTCATCATTGTTTCCACTACCACCAATAAACACTTTGTTGCTAATATCAACTGCATTGCCTGCATCACTAGCAGTATGTACATAAACACTGACTAGATATGTACTTCCAAACTCAGGTGGTATCCAGTCAGTTGATCCTGTTTTCCATGTTCTATTTGCAGTCGCAGTTATATCTCCAGTACATTCAACTGGACTAGAACTATCATAGACTTGTACCACTGCACTACTACTTCCTGGAATAGTAGCAGGAATATCGCCTGCTTGTTGCCAAACTTTGTCACCTCTAAGTAATAAAGGACTGGCAATAGATTCGTTAGCGGCCGCTTTTGCTGAGTTGGTATCTGTTTTGGTGACTGCAAAACCTAACTTCTTAAATAGGTAGTCAACTTTTTGGGTATCTGTAATAGCCATTAACTTGCCTCTCCTATACTAAGAGCAGTAACGCTATCACCACTTGCAAGTGCAATACGAACTAACACTACATTTCCTGTTGCATTTGACATGTTTTCACTACCTAATGTCATAGTGTAACTGCCACTTAGACTACCAGTTCCTACAACATCAGCACCTGTTAAAGCACATCCGTTACTTCCGTTACCGCCATTGCCTGTGTCACTACCTGGAACACCTGCACCAGCATACTGCGTTGTAGTCTCAAGCCAACCGTTCAATCCACTAGCGTTATCAATACCAGTGCCTGGAGCGGCAATCCACATGCCTTCAATACCAGTTGAACTTGTTATGTTAATATCAAAGTTAGCAACCACTTGTCTACGGAACGCAAAAGTAAAGTATTGCGTACCTGTGTCAGCACTTCTATTTGGTCCTGCTGGTAATACTCCACTATGATCTGTTGTATCATGTTTTAACACATTATATAATACACTTGCTTCTTTTGTACCAGCAACTCCTGGATCAGATGCATTTGTATAAACTGCGTTTGTATAAAAATTTGTTGTTCCTGTATATGAAGGAGTATCTGTTGTGTCACTTAAAAAGTCTGTAATACGAATTCCGTCATCAGTGTAAGTACCATTTCCTAAACTATCATCTACTGCAATTGCTAGTTCTTTTACTCCACTTGGTGCATCAGTTAAAACTTTTACTACTTGGTCAATTTCAACATCACTACCAGTACCATTAACGTTGAAAGCTCTTACTCTTATTTTTTCTGAAGCAGTAACATTAGAACTTGTAAGTGTAATTGTTTGGTCAGCAATAGCATATGGCGTACTACTATCTTTTCCTGTGTTAGCATTTGGTACACCACCTGTTAGGTATGAAGAATCTTCAAGTTGGGCATAAGTGTAAGCCTGATTACTTAATGCACTATCTGTAGTACTATCAACATTTGTACCACTTCTTACTTGAAATACTGTGGTAGTGTTTCTATATGTCTGTCCTATCCAATTATAAATTTCAACACCACTAAGTGTTAGTGTTGCTCCTGCATTGTAATAAGGAACACCAGATATGTAATTGTATGTTCCTGATGCTTCTGTAATTGTTGCTGATGAAATATCGCAAACTGGTGTTGCAGTTAAATCATCACGCACAACTGAAACGTAATTTGTATTTCCTGTTGCGTCATGTGTTAGTCTTTGATCATTCACACCAACACTATAATCTGTCAATGCTTGTGTAATTTTAGCATCAAATGTTTGATAAAAACCAGTTGGATAAGTTGCTGAAGATATTGTGTCGTGTGCATCAGCCTGTTGTGATACAACCAAGGAAGTAGTTGTTCCTGTTTCATTTAATGCAGTTGTAAATGTTCTGCTACCTCTATCTGCTCCATTAATATCAGCAGTAAGTGTTCCGCTTAGTCCGTCATAAACATTTTGGACAGTATTTGTATCAATTGTTCCGCTTGTAAAACGTCTTGCAGTTGAAGTGTTAACGTTAGCACCAGCACTCAATGGACTTGTTGCACTATTATCTGTAAACCCAGCACACAAATATGGACTTGTTCCTTGAGCAGAGTCTACAAAATTAAGACTGCTACTACTTAAACCGTTTGGTGCCGCCGGTACCGCGTTAAGTTGAAAAGTTAAATTATCTGAATCAGTTTGTGCAGTTAAATCAGGTGTACCATTGGCAGTAAAACTAACTGTGTAGTTTCCTGCACCTTCTCCTAGATAGTTATGATTAATATCGTTACCAACAGTACCATCACTTGTACCATCTTCTGTAACAGTATCGCTATCTCCGTCACCCCATGCATAGACATAGTCATCAGCATTTTGTGTTGCGTTTGAAACACTTACTCTTGCTCTGTTTATACCATTGTAGTCTGTGCCATCATATATATCAAACTGGTTATCACCACTTCTGTCACTAACAGTTACAGCAGTACCAGTAATACTTGCTCTTACATCTGGCTCTACATGGACTGTAAAAGTACTACTAACAAATGGACTACTGGTATGATCACTTAGTACTTGCAATGTACCTGTATAGTCTTGCGGAGTTCCATTTGCTTGATCAGTTGCACTTAGTGAATATGTGTGCGAAATAGTTCCACCAGTATCACCACTTGCTCCAGATCCTGTATTCACATATTGTGTATCTCCGTCTCCAAATGTGTAAAGATATCTAATTCCGTATGTTGCATAACTTCCAATTGTGCTTTCTGTTGTATTAGTAAATGTAACTGGTAATCCACTGGTTGCAGTTTCATTGATGCCAGTGGTTGTGCTTAATCCTACAGTAGGAGTATGTGTGTCGTAAATTTTATATGAAGCATCATCATCTGTTGGTGTTGTCCCAGGTGTTGCAGTACTATGACTATCAAGTGTTAAAGTAACTTGACGAGTAACTTCTTCCTCTGTACTGGCAGTAAATGTATGAGCTATACGCCCACCACCTACGCCACCTGCGTCTGTGTCAGCACTGATAACATCATCAGATGAACCATCACCCCATTCCCAAGTATATTGGATTGTTGCACCACTTGTGTTTGTTGTTGTGTTTTCAAAATAAACTGTGTCGCCATCATCCCATTGCGTGATTGGACTACCACCTGATGAGTTGGCATAAGCCGCAAAAGAAACTACCGGAGTGGCAGTGTAAATTGTAATGTAACTTGTTCTAGTTTTTGCAGATGAAGCACCTGTTCCGGCTCCTGCATTGTTAAATGCAATTACTTCAACATCAAACGGGCTTCCTACATTTGAATTATATGTATGTGATGGTGTACTATCGGTTGTGCTGGTAGTGTAATTTCCATCGCCCCAGTTAATAGTATATCTATTTGGGTTTCCATCAGCAGTGATAGTTAATGTTACGTTTAAACCTGCACCACCTGTAAGAGTATCACCAGTAAAATCAACATTACTTACTGCCGTATTTGTAATTACATTTTGTAAGGCTTCATTTAAATCATCAATACTGTCTGTTACTTTTGTAGTTGTTGTCCATGAACCAATAGCACCGTATTGTGTAAGACTTGTATCTGTTGGGGTGGTTAGTTCAATACCCATTCCATTCAAGCCACTTAATGATGATAATGGTGACCAAGTTAGATTACCTGAACCATCTGTCATCAAAATATTATCAGCGGCACCACCGCCAATAGTAATATCAGACGGACTAGATCCAAGATCCAATGGTCCGCTTGTGCTTCTTATTTGTGAAGCATTTATTGTTACGTTGTCTGCTTGTAAACTTGTGGTGGGTGCGTTAGTGTTTATACCGATGCGATCATTCGCTACATCAATGTATAGTAAGTCAGTTTCTACTGCTAAATCTGTACCATTTCGCTCAAGATTAGCCTTAAGCATAGCACCGGATATACGTCCAATCGCCATTTAATTCTCTCCTACACCACTGTTCATTCCCGGGTGAGCCTGGGTATAAAGTTATTTATACTGATTAAGGAGCACTAGTGCTATCAAATCCAGTTAATGCGTATATTCTGTGCGTATTTGGTGGAGCACTTGTAAATGTAATATTTGTTCCACTAATTGTGTATGCTTGGTCTGGTTCTTGTATAACGTTACCAACTACAACAATCACTGAGTTTTCATCTGGTGGTGCACTTCCAAAGAAGCCATTGAATACTGTAGTACTTCCGTCACCAAATACTACTGTAGTTTTTGTTATTGTTGCAAATCCTGCTTTGGCAATGTTAATCCATCCACCATCGTTGTAGTATTCCATAAAGTCAGAAGTTGTGTTCAATCTCATTTGACCTTCTAATGGACCTCCTGGACGCTCAGCACTTACTCCAGTTGCAATCTGTGTTGCTCCGGTAGTGCTTCCTTTTGCAAAAGGATTTACAATATTGTTTTTTAAAAAATTACCCATTAGATACTCACATAACTTATAGTAGATACTAATGCACTACCACTACCTGCTACACCTTGAATACTGTCTCCATTTTCAAGAACTATTTTTTCTGCGTTCATAATATATGTGTCACCGGCTGGAATTGACAGTTCATCTAGTATAATATTACTATTACCTGGAGTGTCTCCGTTTGGCACAATGTATAAACTTAATGTTACTGCACCTGCCGATGTGTTACATGCAAATAAACATGTTGTTGCACTTTGTCCAGTGCTTGTATATAATGCTGTTGCACTTGTACCTATTGCTACATTGTTGATTGCCATTTGTTATTCCTTTAAAATATTAAACCAAAAATTATGGCTTTACCTCTACTTGTTAGTTCATCTGATCCATTTTGCGTTGTAGTATAAATGCCACTTCCGCCGCCGCCTGGAACTTTAGCATAAAGTTTAGTTTTGTTTGCTTCGGCACTTGGATCTGATGCCTGCTCTGCCATAGTTACTACTGAATTAAGCTCTAACTCGCCAGTGCCAGTTGTGCTTAAAAATAAATTCTCGTCTGTTGCCGTATTAGAAATAGTATTTCCATTTACAGAAACGTTTGCATATGATAATGAAGTTGGTGTTACTGTAAGAACATCAGAACCATCTAAAGTTACATGAAAATTACTGGTGCCAACACCATCGTCAAATATTTCTGCTTCACTATCACCTTCTACAATTTTATCTGCAGATGCTCCTCCAACTGAGGAATCAACATAACTTTTAGTAGCAAGGTCATCGCCACCTACTGGTGTTCCTCCGCGTGTTACGGCAAATGAGGCTCCAACTTTTGCTTCAAAAGCATCATCTGTTTCATTAAACTGAAACGTGGCATTGTCAGCAGTGCCTCTATCAATATCAAGACCAGCCGAGCCTGCTGTTACCCCTGCTCCTGATTCACCGTCATTTAAAACTATTGTGTTATCTGTAATTGAAGTATCAGTTGTTGATACTGTTGTTTGTGTTCCAACAACATTTAGGTTACCATTTATTGTTACTGTTTGTGTATCAAGTAATATTGTACCCGAAGTTCCATCATCGGTTATAATATCATAGTCGCCAGTAATTCTTTTAGTAGTTTTTGCCATTGTGCCTCATGTCCTATATGCTATTTAGCATCATATTAAAGGTTTCAAAATTAATATTTTCAACATTATCTACTTGATTCCACTCTTCTGGAACATAGGTAATAATATTGTCTAACACTCTATAATATTTATACTCTGGAAACTCTTCAAATATTTCAGCAAATTGTTTTACCCAATTTCCATGATATGTTGCCCTGTTTGTTTTTGGCCAATATCCATTTGTGCCTGCATACACATTGTTAATGTTATCATTCAAACTTGCAAAATCAAAACCGACAAGAAATTGTGTGGAATGTGCATCTAAACTTGCTAGTTTACATGCAATTGGTCCACTACTATATCCAGAATTTTGTTTTTCTGTTAATTTATGTGAGGCATCATGTTTTGGTTTTCTAGCATAGTGTTTTGTTTGCAAAGGAATATTATATTTAGATATTTCTTCTGTAATTGGAGGGTCAACACTAACTAAAACGTCTGGGATATGATCTCTGTACAGTGCATTACACCCGTACATTTTTCCATGCTTTGATAATTCAGTCAAATCAAAACTAAGTCTGCTATTTCCGTTGCCGATAATAAATGCTGTCATTTTAAAAAAAATTTTGTAAAAATAAAGTTGCCACAAGGACAACTTTATTAATTAGATTTGATTAGGCGTCTTCTGTAAAGTCGTCATCATCTACGTTTGCTACGTCGTCATCACCTGCTTCTTCAAGTTGTACCTTGCCTGCAGATGCGGCCGCAAAATCCCACTTCAATGATAACCCGTCCAGTGCGTTTGAACCTGTTTCACTTGGTTTTGCCAGTGTAACTTTACGAGCGGCAATTTTGCTAACTCCATAAGTTTCACCATCGTTACCTTGTACTGAAATACTCATTTCACCTGATGCTAGTGTGGCTGGTAATTTACCAGTTACTAGTGTGCAAGTGTGTTCTGTATCATCGGCACCAGTTTCAGCAACAACAAATTTTTTGCTACCTTTTTGTTTAATAATAGTGCCTTCTTTTACACCTGCGCCTGCATTAAAGTTTACTTTAATCTCGTTTGCCGCGGCTGTCGCACCTGTGGCCGCATCAGTGAAAAGTCTTTTGTTTAGTGGTCTACCCATTTTGTTTCTCCTTGTTACGTTCTATGTACTACGCAGATGGTGTTCTGCATAAACTTACCAACCTTGATAAGCAATATTATTTAGCCAATAAAAAAGCAGGGCCTAAGCCCTGCTTTAGTATACCGTAATTTACTATTATGTAAATGATGGGTTGGAAATTGCAATACTTCCTAAGTAGTCTGCGGCATTTCCAAGTGAGTTTGATGTGTTTGTTAGGACTTGATAACCATAACGTGTCATAAAACCAACTACTGGCTCTAATGTAGCCGGATCTAGTACAACACCTGAGCTCATTAATGGAACATATGGGCAGTAGAAAGCGGCCGCATCTGTTTCACTTGAACCTTTGTAACCTACTAGTACTGCTGTACTGTCTGCGGCATATGAATCTACATATACTCTCATTGCTGAGTTTAATGTACCTACAAACTTAGTGTTTGTTGGGGCTTCAAATGTGCCTTCTGTTGTACGAGCAAATGCACTTGTTGATGCACTTTGTAGGATGGTTAATGCAATTGGACTTACCACTGCATAGTTACCTGCGCCACGACGTGTACGTTGTGCAATTCTGTTAGCGACACGGTTGATTACAACTGCAAGAGCGGCATGCTCATCACCAACGTATGTTGCTGTACCACTTACTGCGGCTTGGTCATATGTACCTGTGTTTGCACCAAATGCTGAACCTGTACCAGCGGCGGCTAATGTACGAAGTGAACCTAAAATTTCTTGGTCGATTTCAGCAGTAATCTCTTGTGCAAGTGCGGCCATGATTTCTGCTTCTACATCAATACCATGAATGCTCTGTGCATCTTGAGCTGCCTCAAAAGTCCAACGAGCTGATAACTTACGAGTTTTCGCAGTTACTGTCTCTTTTAGGATTTCGATACTTAACTGGTTTCCTGGAATACCTTCCATTGTACCTGTTGCTTCTGCTGTTGTACCTGTGTCATCACCTGAATAACCTGCGGCAATTGCGGCTGGTGATAATGCTTCGTCACCTGCTGTCAATGTTCCTGTTGGAATCTTTGGAATTGCAGTTGATCCATCACGTGATGTACCTGTTGCGTACTTTACACGAAGTGTGTGAATTTGGCTAACTGGACCTGCCATTGGCTGAACACCAATAATTTCGTTAGCAATAACTGTTGGCATTACACGTCTGATTACCGGTAAGATAACCTTGTTAAGTACTGCCACGTTACCAGCCGCAGTTGCGCCTGATGTTGCACTCTCTGAGAGATATGACTTGGTGTTTTCTAGAACAACACCCATGTTCTTGCGTTTTGAACCTGTAAGACCTTCGAGAAGGGCTTCTTTAGTTTCGTCCCAACGACTTTCAATTAATTTAGACATTTGTTTCGTCTCCTGTTAAACATATTTTTACGTCTGTAAACCAGCCAATCGCTTGATTTCAATGATATTGCCCTCATCTTGATCTTTGGTTAGTTCTTTTTTATTCCCAGTGATTTCTTTAGTTTCAGCAAGTACCTTTTTAGTGGCTTTTGCGTCGTTCTTAAGAACTGCTGGCAAATACTTTTTGAATGATGCATCTAAGCGAGGTGTTGTTACAGACTCAAGCAATGATTCCATTACTTCTTTCTGCTCCTTGCTAAGGGGTGCCATCATTTCTGTTAACTTTTGATCACGTACAATGCGATCATTAATGACGCGAATTTCTGCTTCTTTACTTTCAACAACTGTGTTTTTCTCTTCAATTGCAGTATTTGCTTCTGCAAGTTGAGTCTTGACTTCTTCAATTTGTTTCTGTAAGTTCTGCATTTCTACATTTTCATTTAAATGTGATGTTGCAAATTCATGTGCAAAAGTTTCAAAGATCTTACGACCAAAGTTATTTTCGCGAGCAGATGCAATATCTTCTTTAAGTTGAGTTAATTCGCTAGTGAGGTTCTCAGTTACTGTCTTCTTCACTAGTTTAGCGGCACGTTCAACAAATTTTGACTTTAGTGTCTCAAGTTGTTTTTTACCTTCTGCAACTAGTTTGACTTTAGTTTCAACTACTGATTGCTTATCCTTATGGAATTCTGCAATCTCTTCTGCTAAAGCCTTTACTACGAACTTCTGTAGTTTATCTAGAGTGTCAGCCTGTGCTTTACGATCTTCGTTAAGTTCTTTGAGTTCTTCACTGAGTCTTTCAGTCATAAATGTTTCAAACACTTGTGCCTTATTTGTCATTTCAGTGTTGAACTTTACTCGATCTTCTTCTAAAGCAGTGCGTTCAGCAACAACTTGTTCTAGTTCTGCAGTTAGTCCTTCAGTAACCATTTTGTCTAGAGCCTCAACCATTGTATTTTTATCATGCTCGTAACGGCGTGAGAATTCTTCACGCAATTCACCACGGACTTGTTCACGAGTCTCAATTACATGAGCCTCCCAAGCCTCTTGGATCTCGGCGCGAGTTTCTTCATTGACAATACCGTTTTCGAGCAATGGTTTGAGTGCGTCAAACATATCGGTCAACTCCTAAGTTTTAGTTCTTTGATTAAGCGTAATGCTTCATCTTTTAAGTATTTTTGTACACGGCTATTCTCTTGCGCCTCTGCGGCAATTCCAAGTGCATTATGTCCATGTTTCATGTTCAATAAGCCCTCATAAATTGCAGTTGGGTATGCATTTGGCGCACTAGGCTGTGCAACTACGTCTACTGTGACAATCTCGAATTCGCTAACCTCACCGGTTGCTTCATTGACATTACCGCTACCGCGGCTCGATACTCCCAATTTGACGCCACTATCTAGCATTGTTCGTACTAGTGTTCCCATTGGCGTTGGCAGTATTTTTAATTTCCCATAACCGTTCGGCCCATCCATCCACATTTCTGTGATCATGTGGCAAACCCGATCTAGGTTAATTTTTAGATCGTCTGGATGGTCGACTTCTCCTAATACAGAGTCACCTCCAGTTATCTGTTCGTTAAGTGTTGACACTGCTGTGCTGATTTCACTCACAGGATAAACACGTTGATTGGCATTCTTTACGCCACCTTGAATACAAATACCTTTAAGAAACAAGTCCTTACCGTCTTTTGTAGTCTCTGTTACCATGCGAGCTTGATCATATGTCAAGTTCTCTTTTAGATATACTGAAGTCATCTCTATAATTCCTTCCGGCTAAATTAAACCTTCTTCATATCAGGCTTAGTTGTGCCACCCATATCTTGTGCTTTTGGTGCAGGTGCGCCTTTTTCTTCTGCGTTAGATGCATTTTTCATGCCACCTTTCCCAGACTTAGCAACGGTTGACTTTGTGTTATCATCTCCGCCACCTTTTGGCATAGCAACTTTTTCTGTGTACTCAACAATTTCTTCTGCTTTTTCTTCAGACTCTTCTGCTTTTTCTTCTGCAACTTCTTCAGACTCTTCAGCAACTTTTTCGTTTTCAGCAACTTCTTCGTCTTTTGCTTCTTCTACTGGCTCTTCAGTATTTTCTGCTGACTCCATTTCTGGCATTGCTGGCTCTTCGTCGCCCATATCGTCTTTGTCATTCATTAATTCGTTAAATTCTGCTTTTAAGGCTTCTAGCTCATCTTCTAAGTCAACTACACGATCTTCAAGCTCTTCATGCTCTTCTTCCATGTCGCCTTCTTCTTCTGAATCCATGCCCATTTCGTCTGCCATTTCGTCAGCGGCATCTTCCATGTCATCATCTTCTTCGCTAATGCCTTCTTCATCGGCTTCAATGTCGTCAATAAAGTCATTGACTTCATCATCGCTAACTTCTTCTACTTCTGCTTCATCAACTTGTGATTCTGATTCACTAGCGATTAGGTTCTCGTAGATTCCACGAGAGCTTTCAATTACAATCTCGTGGAAAAGCTCATTTGCTTTTTCTTCTTCTTCGTTGACGATTAAATCGATCAACTGTTTCCATTTATCATTCATTTTGTCAAACTCCTACTAGGTTTAGTCATTATGGTATCTTAGTATTTACTTATCATTGTAAAAAAGGTATAAAAAAAGGCGAAAAAGTATCACTTTTTGCCTTTTGTTTTGTCATATACGAAATTTTAATGGATTTTAGACAGAATCGCCTTGATCTCCAGACCCGTATTGTGCTTTAACACGTTTCATTTTTTCGTAAGTTTCAAACTTTTTTGCTTCTTGAATACGTCGCATTTTATTAATTTGTTCAAGAGTTAATCTAGTCTTACGGGTATCTTTCAGTTTGATTACACTGTTGTCTTTGTCAGCAGAGTATCTGTTTTTTGCAAATAAATCGTTAAGTTCCATGTGTATATTTACCTTTATGTTTCTTCATCACCGCCTAAGTCAATGTCAGCATCAGCATCATCGTCGCCGCCACCTGCATCATCTTCAACGTCTAAATCAAGATCAACATCATCACCACCTGTATCAAGAGCACCTAAGTCACTGCTAATACCACCAGGTGTGACACCTACACTTCTTAAATCTTCACCAGTTGAACTCTTAATTTCGTTTGTTCCATTTTCTTCAGCCCACAAGCGATCGTTTTCTGTCATTTCTTCTTCGCTCAAACCAAGGAATCTCTTTAACATAAAACGTTTGCTCATATACTCAATATTTGAAAGACTACTAAACAGACTTGCACGAGTTCCGTCAATTTCTGCTTGACGATAAGCGGCAAAATTTTGTGGCTCATTCATTCTTAATTCAAACATACCACTATCAATGTTATAGCCTTTCCAATTCAAATACATTTTAAATTCATAGTCAAATGTACTCATCATGTGCATTTGTAATCGTTTGCAATATTGATTAAAACGATATTCTTGGATTAATGCAGTTCCAACTCGTCCATCCACGTAGCCTCCACTACCATCTTCACTTCCTGTGGGCAAATAACTACTAGGAATTCTAAGTCCTCTAAACAATTTATTAGTAAAATATTTTAAATCGTCAATTTCTCCAAGTCCTGTACCGCCTGGTAATGTTTCAACTTTACTACCACGTCCTTCAGCAGTTTGTGGAAAAAAGTAATCTTCGTTAATACTTAAAGGATTGTAAGTTGCATCCATCATACTTTGTCCACCACCAGTTTGTGTTGGAATACGTCTTTGATGAATTTCATTTTTCACTCTGTTTACATAACCCATTGCCATATGAGCAGGCATGTTACCTACATCAATATAAAATACACGTCTTTCTGGAGCACGTTGCACTCTGTAAATAATAATTGCATCTTCTAATAATTCTTTTTGTTTGTAAACTTTGAACACACTTTCAAGTACACTTTGTCCAAAAGGCCAATTAGGGTCTAGTCCTTCTGTCAAACTTATATGTACAATATGCTTGGCGTCAACTGAAACTTCACCTGTAGTGTTACTAAAACGACTACCTGATCCAGCACTATCAGCACTACCTAAAGTATAAACATTACTTCCACCATATGAGCCTGCTCCAGAGGCGTCACCGCCTTGTTGTCCTGTGCCAACATCACTGTGCTGAGGTTGTGTAATACTTAAATTTTCTAAGTTTACATTAATATTTTTAAGTACATATTGTTCAGGCTCTTTTCCTGCACTTTCATTTACAATAACTTTTACAACATCAGCATTGTCTACCCAATTCCATTGAAATGTTTCTGGGTCACGTACAAATACTTGGTCGCCATACTTAATTGTATTACGGAAAATTTTAAACATTCTACGACCAAAGTCATTTAAACTGATCCAATTGTACAATGCTTCTCTAATTACTGTAACTTCTGTATCGCTTGGTTCTTCTCTAAAAAATATATCAAAAGGAGTTTTATTTTCAATATTTGTTTGTGTACTAAATTCACTTAATATATCAAGTGCGGCATTTATTTCACTATCTGCGTCCATTGCTTCGTATTGATTATATCTTTCAACACGATTAGGGTGGCCAGTATAAACTTCTGGTAACATACTTTGATAGTGTTTATACCCAACATCAGGAGTATTAGATCCACCCATCAAGTTACCAGTCATATTACTCTGATCAACTACTTTAAAATATTTTTTCCAACTCATTGTTTTTTCCGTATTCTAAATTATGTACTATTTTAAGTATAACATAGTATAGTACTTATTACAACCTTATTGTAAAAGTCTAACCATTTTCTCTGCATTACGGTTAAATTTACGCATTTCCATTGTCATTGACGGATCTCCGCCTCCGGCTGAAGATGCTAACCTGTCAATTTTTCGTGATAGTTCTTCAATTGCACTCATATCCATGTTTACTGGCACGTTTCTGTTGTTTTCCAACGGAATAACTGCTTCATCACTTTGTCCTTCGCCTATCATTGCTAGAGTAGGTTGTCTTACAATACCACCTTCTTCAAAACCAGCGGCATCAGAAACCATTTCTCCTCCGGCCTCTCCAGCCTTCTGTCCGAGTATACTACCACCTACACCACCTAGTATTCCACCAATGATTCCACCAATAGCCATACCTACTGGTCCACCTACTGTGCCTATCATTGCTCCAATTTTAGCACCTGCGCCTGCTCCTGCCATACCACCTGCAAAACTACCACCGGCTGATCCAACTGCTTTAGTTGCGGCCCTTGAAGTACTTTCTCCTTCAGACTTAGATTCTGCAAATGTAACACCGCCTGTGAGTAATGCTCCTAATATAGGTACTTTCTTCAATAAATTTGCACCCATTCCGGCACCACCTGCGGCTACACTTTTTGCGGCAGTTGCTACTGTACTACCGCCACCTGCAGCTGATAGTTTGGCAATGTGCTTTAACTTATCTGCGGCTTGTTGAGCAAATACTGCAAGTGAGGCTGTTGCACCTGTTGCGGCCGCGGCTGATGTTTCTAATTTTGACAACTCTTCAGACGTCATACCGCCCAATGTGTCACTTAACTTTTTGACTCCAGTTGCGATACCAGATACCGTTGTTTCAGTTAGTGCATTAAATAAAAGTCTTGTATTCTTTCCTATATCTTCTGCGAGCATACCTGTAGCAACAATTGCTTTACTTGCTTGATCTAGTTGAGGTTGATTACTTGCTTCAAGAAATGCCGCATAATCTCCGCTAAATTTTTCGTTAACTGTTTGTTGCATTTTTGCAAGTTTTAATGCACCTGCACTAATGTTTGTCATTTCCATAGAAAACTGATTAAAAGGTGCAGTTGCTTCTAAATTTTTGTTTGCATCTATTTGAGCTTGTGCAGAACTTGCTAGTGATTTAACTACTTGATCAACTGAAATACTACCACTGGCTAATTTTGTTGCAACATCATTAAGTGCGGCGCCAATTGGTTGTGTTCCTGCTAATAACATATTCGCGGCAGGATTACCAATTACAACATCTTGTCCTAAAAACTTTGCTCTAAATGCTTCAAGAACTGGACTATTAGCACCAAATTGTTGTTCTAATGCATTAAAGGCGGCTCTTGCTCTAGTTTGAGCTTCACCACTCATTCGACTCATTTTAAGTTCTACATCACTTCTACGCTGGTCTTGTGCTAATTTTTCTGCCATAGCCTTTCTGTCTTGGCCAGTCAATGATGCTAGTAGAGTCATTTCTTTGGCAAAGTTTGCACCAGCGGCGGCTTGTTGCTGAGTAGTCATAGTAGAGAATTGTGCATTTCTTGCATTCGCGGCAGTGAATATGGCCAACATTTCTGCAGAATCAGCGGCACTAAGTCCAAATTCTCTTAGTTCCGTTCTGTAGGTTTGTTGCATTACCATGTTCATTTCGGCAAAGCGTTTTGCACCTAATCTTGTACTACCACCAAATGCGGCAAGTGCTTCACTGTTTGACCTTACTATAGAAGTCATTTCTGCAAGACTTAGGTAACTGGTAGCCGCTACACGTTCTAGTTCAAAGAAACTATCTGAGAACATAGCACCAGTGCTAGATAATCCTCTAAATGTATCTTGCAAATTAGCGGCATGGCCAATCATTGCTCCACCGGCCGCACCTAAAAGACTTCCTATTACCGGAAATGAACTTAGAACACTGTCAGCATTCTTGCCCATTGTTTCAAGGCTATAACCAACACCAGCAGTTGAGCTTCCAAACTGCACTACTTGTGATGCACCATCTATGAGTTTTTTGACAAAATTGCCTGCTTTGCTACTAAAACTACTAGCGGCATCCGCGGCGTCATCTAATTCTTCGCTAAAAGTATCTACCTTGTCAGTGGCGGCATCAAGGTCTAAAGTAAAAGACTCGGCAGATTTTGCCATGTCTCCTAGTTTTTTCCCAGAGTTTTCAATATTTTTTGTGTCAACATTCTTACCTGCTGACATTTTATCCAGAAGGTCTCTTAGTGTCGCTTCGGTTGCGGCACCTTTTAATTCAAAGTCCTTGCCATCAATTATTAAATTTACACTCATTATCTACCCAGATAAATACTATATAGGTTATACATTTATTTATCGGAGCAAAGATATGTCAGAAACGCAGAATCCCTTATTAGGCTACTTTCGCAAGCCAGAAGTGTTTATTACACTGCCTAGTAAAGGAAAATACTACAAAGAAGGCACAATTGATCTACCTCCAAACGGAGAAATTGGAATTTTTCCAATGACTGCTAGAGACGAACTTTTGATGAAAACACCAGATGCACTACTAAATGGTAGTAGCACTGTTGAAGTTATTAGAAGTTGTGTACCGGCTATTTTAGATCCATGGAGTGTACCTAGCCTAGATATGGATGCAATATTAGTAGGTATTCGTATTGCAACCTATGGACCAGAACTAGACTTAACCAGTACTTGTCCAGAGTGTGAACACGTTAATGATTATGCAATTCAACTTGGTCCATTACTTGATGAAACCAATAAGTGGTATTTTACTGAAGAACTTCAAATAGATGATTTAACACTAACTTTTTCTCCTCTGACCTATAAGGAGATGAACACGGAAGCTCTTAGACAGTTTGAAGAAAGTAAAATAATGAGAATTGTAAATGATGAGAAACTTGATGATGAACAAAAAACTGAATTATTTCAAAAAGCATTTGTAAAACTGACAGTACACACTGTTGAGCTAATTGCTAAAACTATTAAAGTTGTAAGTTCTCCACAAGGTACAACAGATGATCCTGATCACATCATGGAGTTTATTAATAACGCACCACGCACTGTATTTTCAAAAATACAAAATCATTTAGAAGAGCAAAAGAAAACAAACGGCTTTGAAGATTTCAAAGCAACATGCACTGAATGTAGTAAAGAATACACCACACCTATATTGTTTGATAATTCAAATTTTTTCGTATAAGGCTTCTGAGCCTTAGCAACGAAGAGATTGCTAAGTTAATCAAGAAATTCGACTCAGAAGCCGAAGCACTAAAAACAGAATTACTTAGAATCGTATGGTACATGCGAGGTGGTATCTCTTTGGATCAAGCATACCTATTATGTCAGAAAGACATGGAGATTATCAGCGCCATAGTCAAAGACAACATCGATAACACTAAAAAAGCAGGAATGCCTTTAATTTAAAAAATGAACTACGTTCATTTGTAACTTCGTTTGCACTCGTTACTTTTTGTTTTCATTAACGAATGAGCAAAGCGAAATGAGTTAAAGTACTTTATGCAGATAGTTTCAGTCAGACGGAACCTGTTTAAGGATTCCGCCTGTCTTGGTGCTTTACGCTCTTTATGCGAGTGTTATCCAGCCGAGACTTGGAAGTAGGTGTTTGTTTATACACAAGTTTGATGGGCTCTGACCTTTCCCAACCTACGTCGACATACATATAATGTTACCCCACGCCTCGTTCCTATTGCCATGGGTTTTTTCAAACTATATTGTGTTTTTCGATTGACAGCATTCAATCTATACTAACCGGTGAGCCCAATTTGTTTGATGGCTTCCACACTCTGGTGTGTTGATCGGTATGTTGCGTGTGCTCCTATATGGATGCTTTTTCCACGGCGGTATTACAAAACTGGCCCGCTAACCTTATGTGCTGAACTATTGTTGATTTTGCTTGTGTGCCTGAATGCCTTCACGTAGGATTTTACTTGCTCCTACTCTGCAATTGATTATGCCGTTGTAATATTCAGTTGATAATAGAACTTCACGGTCAAATTGTTCTTTTGCTTCAAGGTAACTTAACATTCCCCTGCTATTGCAAAAATATAATATTTCACGAGTGAAGTTCTTTGTGCCTAGCTCTGCTACATCTGCCTTAAGTTGATCTGATGATCCCCAGTAGGTTTGCCAATCGCTTTCTACTTTGGTTCTGCGTTTGTTCTTTTTGCCTTTAAGTGGTGGCCTTGTTTTTTTAAATTGTGCTAGTTTTTTGCCAATATATTTTTTGTTGCTTTGTAAGTTTGTGATTAAGTACACAAAGCCCACAGTATCCTTAGGTAACTCAGCGATAGGTTCGTTATTGTATAACCAAGAATCCATGTGCTTTGTATATATGCTATTTTTTATATTATTCGTATTTTCTGAATCACTTACAGTGTTTTCACAAATTCAATACATTCTTTGCGTCGCTCTTTACATGCTACTGCAATTGCTTGTAGTGCTTTACGAGCTCTGCCACTTGCTACTTTTTTCTTTTTAACAGTAAGCTCTTCGTGTTGCTTGATATATTCTTCAAACATTTCTACGATTGTGTCATGTGCTGACATATATTTTCTCCTATACTATTTCAACATCTGTATTGTAACTTGTGAATCCATTTTCTTTGGTTACTGTAAGTATGTTGTTTACACGACCAGCAAGTTCGTCTTTGTGTGATACTAGCCACACACTTTTCTTACGCTCTCTACTGATCTTTTTAAGTATTGCAAGTGAGTTTTCAACACCACTTGCATCCATACCACTATCTACTAGTTCGTCAATAAACAACAAATTAATAGGTTGATATAAATTTTCCCAAACATCACGGAACGCCCAACTCATTGAAAGTATAAGTCTATTGCGTTCTCCTCTACTTAAATTATCAAAATCTAAGTCTCGACCTAGTTCTGTAATTTCTACAGTCAAATCATTTTGGAATACAACTGCATGTGGTAATCCAATACGTTCAAGATAATATGCTAGTCGCTTGTTTAAGAATGCTAAATTTTGATCAATAATCCGTTTTCTAATAAAACTATCTTTGCTAGTTAGTAGTTTTTGCAAAAACTCTTGATGTTCTTTAACTCTAACTAATTCATTCAGTGTATTATAATTTAGCTCTACAATTGCAGTATCCTGCATTTCTTGAATCTGTTCTTGATAAGGGTCTGTTTGATTTCGTATATTACTACATTCACTTTGTAATTTATCTAAACTGCTTCTATGATTGTAAGCATCATCTAAGGATTCATAGAATACTGTTGGTAATTCTCCAATATCTCCTATATCTTCCAGTGTTTTTGTAAGTGTATCTTCTTGTATACTGTTATTCTCAACTACTTCAACCGCTTCTTGTAGCATTTCTTTTTTACTTGTAATCACTGCTTGTTGCTTGTTATCATGTATTTCTTGTCCACAAGCATAGCATTTGTGATTTTCTAAACTTTCAATTTCGCTTTGTAATTTTTTGATAATCTTGTTATTACGTTTTGTTTCTGATTGCAATCTTTCTAGTGTATCTGACGTTTCTTTTTGCAGTCTTTGTTTAGACTTGTATTCTTTACGTTTGCCATGTGCATCAATTTCTTCGTTAATATCAATGTGTCTTAGCTCAGTTATTGCACTTTCAAGTTCGGCTACTTCTTTGTTGTGTTTGTCTAACCATAACTTTTGTCGTCGCTTTAAACTTTCAACTTGATCTTCGATACGAGCATTGGCATCGGCAACACTTTTGATGTTATACTCTTCTTGTGTTATCATTTCTTTGCTTGTTTTAAGTTGTTCTTTCAAAGAATCAGCCTTTTCACTAAGCATTGTTATACCAAGTAACTGTTCAATTATAGCACGTTGATCGTTGTGTTTCATGCTAAGAAATGGTTCAGTGTAAGTGTTCAATGCAACAACATGTTTGAACATATCGTGGCTCATGCCCAAAAGTTCTTCTATGGCTTTTTGTGTTTCTCTACTATCACCTTGTGCATTATCATCAGATTCTTGTTCAGTGTTGTTGATATAAAATTTAAGTACATTTGGTTTTCTACCACGCTCAACACGGTAGGCTATACCTTCCAACTCAAACTCACAAGTAACCAACATATTTTTACTGTTAGTTTTATTGACTAGATTATCTCTACGAATATTTGTGAGTGCATTACCAAATAGTGCATAACTTAATGCATTAATAATTGTAGTCTTTCCAGTACCATTACGACTACCAGCATCACCGCCACCTGTGTCTAAGTTCTCACCTAGCACAAGTGTAAGATCATCTCGGTTAAAGTCAATTGCTTGTGTGGAGTTACCCACACTCATAAAGTTTTTAACTGTGAGGTTGTCTAGTTTAAACAATTATAGGTTCCTGTAAATATCCATTAGTAGGTTATTGTCATATACATCACTGTTAATAGCCTCTAGTTGACTAAAAACAATACTGTCAACACTTTCAAAGTTAATGTCAACTGTTTCATCAAAGTCAGTGTCAATAGTTTTTTGTGGTATGAGTGCTAGTTCACGTACATCATATTGTTCAGAAAAAGTTTCTCTAATAAAGTTTGCTTCTTCGTAACTAATATCAATATCAAGATGTACTCTTGCATATGTTTTTGGCAGTAACAGTTTGTCTGGATTGTCCAGTAAATTACTAAGTTTTAGTACTCTGTATTTTGGTGCATTTTCCCATGCTTTATAAACATGTGGCTTGCCCCATTCAAGAAACATACATCCACGTTCGTCATCTCCAGCATCACTGTAATTGTGTGGAAATGCATTGCCAATGTATGTGATATTTTTACGTTCTTGTCTTTTATGAAAATGGCCAGTGAATACTCTTTCAATGCCTTGGAAAGCATCGGCTTTTAGTTCGCCGTGATCCGGCATTTGAATCATTGCATTCATATAAAAGTGCGGAAGTTCAAAATGTCCAATCATATACTTGGCTTCTAGTTTGTGCATTTGTTTATACTCATCGCCGACAAGCCAAGGAACAATCGCAACATCACCTTCCACTGTAATATCATTGAAAAATCTAAGATTTGGTATATGCCTAGCCCATGCTACACTATTAAAGTCTCGTTTGTCTTTGTAGTATTCATCATGGTTACCTGGAATAAAAACCACCTGATCAAATGCTTGACTAAGTTTAGTCAACGCATCGATGCTATAGTTTAATGTAGCAACATTTATACTTGCTCTATGGTGATGCCAGTCTCCAAGAAACAAGCAAGTTTCACAGTTTTGTTCTTTTCCTTGTTTTATTATCCATTCGACAAATTCAACACAATCTTCATTGTGTGCATAACTATTACTCTTGTTACCAAAATGTATATCAGTAAAAGCAATAGCCTTTTTAAATAAGTTACTCATGCAAATTCCTGCCTAATTCATAGCTCTACACTTAGTATATGGCACTAAGATGTTAAAGTCAACCTTAATTTGTTTCTTTTTTGGCTTCTTTAGATTCTGATGGGAACTCGTTTGAATGTTGTCTTGTGTAACTTGGTGTAAGATCGTTCATTTCAAGTATATCATCTCGTATATTTTGATTGCGTTTTTCTATGTTAAGTACTCTTGTAAAACTATTTGTTATAGCCGCAGTATAGTAAGCAAATGGATTATTTGATTTTGATTCATCAAATTGTAATCCAATTTGTGCTAGTTGAACTAGTGCCTGTCCCCGCATTTCGTCTACATATGTATAACCACGCCAATTATATCGGTGGCTATAACGTTCGCATAATTTCATATACATGTTTGCAAGTTTGTTTGTTGTGCGTCCATGTTCTTGGCTAAAGTGTCCATTTTCAAGTCCACCTTTCCAATGACTTTTGCCACACAGTTCTAGCTCGTCTTCACTGTTATACCTATAATGAAAGTAAGGTGGAAACAAACACTTGCTATGATGGTCTGCAACTGATTTAGGGTTTTTCTTCCTAGTTGGGTCAAGTGGAACATGTTCAAATGTCATCACTCTAAATACTAAATCCTGTAATTCAAAACTCTCAGGATCAATTGCAAAGTGTGCTAATTTTAATTTTCTATCTTCATTTTTTGCAAAAGCCGCACGTTGCAGTCTATCTGCACGATTTTTCCTTGCTTCTTTGATTACTTCTTTGTTGATACTGTTTACATTATCAACAATTGCGTCAAAATCTTTTGCATGATCATCTACATAGTAACTATAAGACGTTTTACTCTTGTGTATTTCTAGTAATAAATCTCTATTGTTAAGATAATTCCTTGTAGCCATTTAATGGTTCCTTTTATTTAATACCCATATTATACAACAAATAAATACATTATGCAAGAGGTATTTTTAAATGGGTAGAATTTTAGATAGTAAGGGCAGGGTACAGTATGATGCCAAAGGCAAACCTGTAAGTGAACTAGCCAAAAACAAAGGCGTAGTTACAAGTGCCGTTCCTTCGTATGATAGTTTTGAAGATTTCCAAAACGCTAATCCAGAAGCCGCTAGTTTTGCCTCTAAAATAGCAGGCGGATTTGGTATAAATCTAGCAGATCCAGCCGCATCACGTTTAGGTGGTGCTGGAATCTCAAAAGGTGCAAATCCTTTTAAGATGATGAAATCAATGGCATCAAGCAATCCAGCCGCAGGCGTCAGCGAGATGGACCATCGAGTTAGGATTAGTTTACCATTTAACAGTAAGTTATTATACAAAGGTTCGTATATTCCAAGTTTACTTCGACCGCTAGTAGCAACTAACGGCGTAGTATTTCCGTTTACACCGAATATAATATTCAATCAAAACGCAGACTACAACAAAGTAGCCCCTACACATAGTAATTATCCTCTTAATTTCTTCACTAGTAGCGCCGTGAGTGACATCACTGTTTTTGGACAATTTGTTGCACAGGACGGAGCAGATGCTAGTTATGTGATGGCAGTAATAACATTTTTAAGAGCAGTTACAAAAATGTATTCTGGAATGGACGAACTTTCTGGGCAACCACCGCCAGTTCTTAGACTATCTGGCCATGGACAATACATGCTTCCAAGTGTACCAGTTGTGGTTACAAACGTTAGTATTACACTACCAGCAGATATTGATTATATTACTATTCCAACTCCAGGGGCACCTACTGCTGGAAATTATGCACCTCCAGGTGCACCAGCAACAACAAGAGTGCCAAAGCGTACAGAAATCAGCGTTAATATGTCACCAGTCTACAGTAGAGAAGCATTAAAATCATTTAGTGTTGATAAACTTGCAGACGGTAGAGCAATCAGCAAGTTTTTTGGAGGATTTATTTAATGACCAATTACAACATTACTAGTCCTTATTCTAACACTGGAATGTATGGAAACTATCTTGATGTGCTATCACCTCGTGTAATCACTGCATCACAAGCCGATCAAATAATGACAATAAATTTAACATATCAATATCGCCCAGATTTACTTGCACATGACTTATACGAAAATAAAAATTTATGGTGGGTATTTGCCGCTCGTAATCCAAATACACTAAAAGATCCTGTGTTTGATATGAAATCAGGAGTTGAAATATTTTTACCAGAGCAGGGCAGATTATTCAAAGACTTAGGATTGTAATATGCCGCCACCAAATTTGAGATTAATTCCCAAAGACATACAAGAAATTGGTAAGCGTAAACTTGGCGACAAATTCAGCATGGGTTTGGAAGGTGACGACGCATTACTTGGCAAAGCAATTGCCAATCCATTAGGAGGATTAGAAGGTATTCCGGCTACAGGAATAAAAGCAGATGCAGGTGCGGTTAATTCATCAGTTGATGGACAAGATGTAGCAGAAAAGAAAACAACTAAAGTTCCGGCAGTTGTAAGACCAAATGTTTTACATTCTTACTCAAGTTATACATATCATATAGAACTATTTGCTTTAACAGTTGAAGACTATAATAGTTTTGTCAATGACCCAGAATTTACTATTGAAGGTAAGCCTAATCGTTTATTAATAAAGAGTGCTGGTGGTAACTATCAAGATCGTAACAGACATTTTCACTTAGATTACTATATTGACAACCTTCAAATCAGTAGTGTTATTTCGCCAGGTGGAGATAATATTGGAAGTACTAACACTGAGCTGAGTTTTGAAATACACGAACCATATGGTATGACATTATTAAATGCTCTAGTACTAGCGGCCAGTGAAGTTGGAAGTTACAATTATATTGATCAGCCTTACATGCTTAAAGTAAGTTTCAAAGGATATGATTCTAAAAATAACCCAATTGAAGAAAGTACAAAAGGTTTATCAACTAGGTATATTCCTATTAGATTTACAAACTTTACATTTGGTGTTGGCGAGACAGGAACAACTTACAACGTAGAAGCAATTCCTTATCATAGCGTTGGTGTTTCAAGTCATAAAGGCACTATTCCATCAAACATACAATTAGAAGCAACTACAGTTGGCGAGTTTTTTGTGAAAGAACTTACTACAGTTACAAACAAAACAGTAAAAGTAAGTAGAGAAGTTGACCCAAGATTTAGAAGTGCATCAGGTATTGCTAATGAAGGCGGAGGGGCTTTACAGACAACAAGCAGACAAGAAGAAGTTACAGAAAATGTTCAAGGCGGACTCGCCGGATATCTAAATAACCTAGAACAAGATCATGTAAAACAAAAACTTAAAACTGTAGCAGATGTATATGCATTTGAATTACCTGAAGAAATTGGTAAAGCTCAAATTATGATAAATGAATTGGTTGATATTGCAAGAGCTAAAAATGAAAAAGACCCAGAGAAAATAAAAAATGCACAATTGAATATACCTGATTCATTTGAATTTGACAAAGAAAAACAAACATTTGCTATTCGTGCAGGAACACCGGTAATCAAAGTTGTACACAGTATTCTTAGAACTTGTACCTACATGCTTGATCAAGTACAAAAGTTTGACCTCAAACGTGATGAAAAAGAAGCACAAGGATATGAAGAAAATCGTAAAAAAGCAATTCAGTTCTATCGTATTGTACCCCGTGTTGAGCTACTTTCCGACCAGTTTGATACTATAAGAAATTGTTGGGCAAAGAAAATAACTTTTGTAATTAAGCAATATGATATGACTGGTAAAGACTATGAAAACTTAGGACAAGCACAAATACAAGACTATGTTAAGTCTTATAGATATTTGTACACAGGAGAAAATACTGATATATTAAACTTTGACATTCAGTTTAACGCGGCATACTTTCAAAAAGGTTTATACAATATAGCACAAAAGTCAAAGCAATATTCAACAGGTATTACTAACACAAATCCAACGGCTATTGCGGAAGGTCATACTGCACTTGCAGAACCCAATGGTGCATCAAACGTATTTCCACGTATGAGAGAAGTTGTTTCAGACATAGGATCAAGTAAACAAATCAACGATCCAAGAGTAAGTGATAGAGGTACAGTTATTGACCATTTTATGGATGATGTATTCGATCAAGGTGCAGACTTAGTTACACTGAACATGAATATTGTAGGTGACCCTGCTTATATCCAAACAACTGACATAAGAGATGTTACACTTAGCACTTACAACGCACCAGCATACGGCAAAAATCTTAGTCTCAACCCTGATAAAGAATGGCACATTTATATAGAATTTAAAAATCCACCTGACATAAATGCAAAGACAGGCACTATGAAAGGTTTTGATATAAATGTTGGCGGAGAAACTGATGTTAATGCTCCTACAATTGATGGATATTATAGATTGACTGAGGTTCGTAGTACATTTAATGATGGACAGTTTACGCAAGACTTAATAGGTGTGCGTGAACGAATACAAGCTCTTTCATATGCAAAACCTACTGATCAAAACCCATCTGTGAATTTAAATGCAAGATCACAAAAGCCTGATGGAAAAGGTGAAATACCTAAAAAAGAAGAATTTAGTGCTCCTGTTACTACGCCAACAAGGAGACCAGAAGACAAGACACCAGTAAGTAATGATACTGCTGATAAGTTTGATGATAAAAAAGGAGTTGAAGAAAAACTAAAGAAAAAAGAAAATACTCCAGTAGTTGAAAAAGAGCCTGAGAAAAAAGTAGAAGCCGTGACTCCACCTCCTAAGGTAGAGAAAAAAGAAACACCTGCACCTCCAAAACCAGTTGAGAATAAACCTAAGTTGCCAGAATTTGTTACTCCTGACAGAGTTAGTGGTGGATGGAGAGCATTCAATCCAAAGACAGGTAAAGCCAAAGGATTTGCTTATAATGACCTAGCCGGTGCAAAAGCGTTTG
>MDTA01094195.1_pt1 | contig 30012 bp, 24 predicted proteins | sample 811151 | NCBI WGS metagenome assembly MDTA01 (sample SAMN05326648, study PRJNA326480) | marine metagenome | isolation source: seawater | place: Indian Ocean: South | collected 2010 | reverse complement strand
GCGATCACGGCGGCGATTACGGCCCAGGGCGGCAGGGTCAGCGCCTCAATGACGTTGGCCGCACCGGCTTCGGTGATGGCGGCTTCCAGCACGCGTCCCAGCACTAGGGCGGTGGTAACCACCACGATTTCGTCGCGGACGCGGCCTGTCCCGCGCGAGGTTTCCGCCGCCGTTTCGCGAATATCCCTGCCCCGCGCTGAAACGAATGTGAGAAGGGCAAGGACAGGAACGGTCGCGATCAGCGCTTTCAGCGTTCCCAGCCCGGCCAGGCCTGACAGGGCGGCGATCATCAGAGCGCAAAGCGCCACCGCCGGTAGGATCGGCGCAAAGCCTTTCAAGGCATTCCACAGATCGGGGAAGCCGACGCCGCGGGCATACATGGCATGTGAGATGACCAGTCCGATCGCAGCCATGCAGAGGCCAAGCGCCATGATCTCCCATGCCGGCACGTTTGGAATTTGTTGGGTCGCAAAGGCGGAGGCCACCCAGAAGGGGGACCATAACGGGGCCAGGCACATGCCGCGCTGGCTTACTTCGGCTGCGCGCCTGCGGACGGTATCGTCAGCATCGTTTTTCAGAATGGGAGCCAGAATCGCCATAACGCCCACCACCAGGATTGAGCCGATCAAATGGGCGCCGACCAGAAACGCTCCGTTGGTCTGATCCGGCCGCAGGCCGTCGAACAGCGATCGGGCGGTCGAGATTTCGCGCCGCCTGTCCGCCAGCGCCCGCAGTAGAACGATCGATCCGAAAAACGCCATAAAAACGGCTGCGTTTTCGAAACCAGCCAGAACCCGGCTCCACTGGTTGAATAGGGTAGCCAGAATAGCGGCGATCGAAGCCAGCGGCAGACATAAGATCAGTGTTCCCGACCGGACATGCCTTAACGACAGCGCTGCATAGGCAATCATCAGCCAGCCCGACGCGGCCTGGAGCGCCTGCGGCGCCCAGATCAGACGAATCAGCTCATTCGCCCACAGGACATAAAGTAGGGATTCCGACCGGAAAATCCGGGAAAGCAGGGTCATGGTCCGGTTCTGGCGGCAAATACCACCCCAGATTAGAGGAAACGCCTACATCCCATGGGGTGCAACGTTTTGCAAGAATGCGGGTAACCGGGCAGTTAGGGGTCCGTCTGGCATAGTGCCCGCGACCTCAAACTACCCCTGATTGGCGCTTTCGGCGCGGATGGTCTTTACCGTCTTATGTTTTAGGTTATAGGCCTTGCGGTCGATACCATCGAGATCGACGCCGGTGACGCGGACGAAGCGCGCGTTGTCCGGATATTCGATGGAATGGATGACCCCGGGGTTGAACAGGCCTACCTGACCCGGATCCAGCCGGTATTCGCTGGTTTTCTCCAATGCAATGTCTTCGTCGTCTGCCCCGTCATCGGTGCGCTCCCATTCTCGCATCACGGTGTAACCGGTCGCCTGGCCGTAAATCGCCCAGGAATTGCCGTGATCGTGCGGCGGCGATATGGTGCCTTCGCCCATTACATGGGACAACACCACGGCGCCGGTGGTGGGGTCTTCGTTCAGCTTGTATACGCCTACCGGTTTGTCCGGGCCGCAGCACTGTTCGATGAACGTCTCATTGGCTAGAAGCTGTTCTAGCTTCTGACGCACCTTTTCACGGCCGTCGTCATTTCTTTCGGCAACCAGAATGTCGTGAATCTCAGCGCAGAAATCCTGCAATGTGTAGCTCATGGCTTTCCCTCCCGTCTGTGCGGCGTGTTAGCCTTATCATAGTCGCCGGGCGGGCCGCATGAAACCCGCTGCCCGGATGGTTCGCACGCGGGGTGGGTGCTACGCTGCCCGTCATGACGCCGCCCGATCCCGTATACACCAATCTGCGCCGCGCCCGCGTCGCCTGGTGCCTTTACGATTGGGCGAATTCGGCATTTCCGACCGTGATCGTTACTTTCGTGTTTTCGGCCTATTTCGCGACCGCTGTCGCGGCCGACAAGACCGCCGGCACCGCACAGTGGAGCCGGGCGTTAGCGATTTCGGGCATCGTTATCGCCCTGTTTAGCCCGATTCTCGGCGCCATTGCCGACAGCACGGGGCGCCGAAAGCCCTGGCTCGCCGCCTGTTCTGGGATCACCATCGTGTCGGCCGGGCTGCTCTGGTTCGCGCGGCCCGATGCGGAGTTCGTGCTCTATGCGCTGATGGTTTTCACGCTTGCCAATATCTCCTTTGAGATCGGTCAGGTCTTTTACAACGCTATGCTGCCTGGTCTTGTGCCGGCGGAACGGATCGGCCGTGTGTCCGGCTGGGGCTGGGGGCTGGGCTATGCCGGAGGTCTGTGCTGCCTGTTGATCGCGCTTTTCGGCTTTGTACAGGGCAATCCGTTGCCCTTTGGCCTCGATAAGGAGGACGCCGAACATGTGCGCATCGTCGGGCCCATGGTAGCGATCTGGTTCGCGGTGTTTTGCCTACCACTTTTCTTGTTCGTGCCAGACGGCGGACGCTCGACGCTGCTGATGAAGGCATCCATATTTAACGGTGTTAAAACCCTAATCTCCACGTTGGGGCGGGTACGTGAGTACCGCACTATTGCCTGGTTCCTCGTTGCCAGGTTTTTCTATGTCGACGGGATGAATACAATGTTCGCCTTTGGCGGCATTTATGCCGCCGGTACGTTCGGAATGACGCTGGTGGAGGTCATCCAGTTTGGTATCGCACTGAATGTCAGCGCCGGTCTGGGTGCGGCGGCATTTGCGTGGATCGACGACCGCATCGGCGCGAAGAAGACAATCGCTATCGCGTTGACCGGCCTGATCGCGCTGGCCATCCCGCTATTGCTTGTCGAAGAAAAGCTCTGGTTCATGATCGTCGGTGTGCCGCTGGGTATTTTTATGGGCCCCGCCCAGGCCGCTAGCCGGTCGCTGATGGCGCGGCTGGCGCCCCCCGATCTGCGCACCGAAATGTTCGGTCTGTTCGCCTTTTCCGGAAAGGCGACGGCTTTTTTGGGCCCCTTTATCCTTGGCACGGTCACGCTTGCGATGGAATCGCAACGGGCCGGGATGGCGACGATTGTCGTTTTCCTGGGCGTCGGTGCAGTTGTGCTGATTTGGAAGGTGCGGGATGAATAATGCGGCGATAATCGAAAAATGACAGCGCATCGGCCGTGCCGGTGATAGTCTAGATTCGCGGCACGCGCTGGTTGGGGGCGCTGTTTGAAGTCCTCACCGTCGCGGCGGATGTTATCTGTGTCGCTGAGCTCTTCCTGCCGGAGGGACTCCGCTTATGTGGAGTATGAATTAGTGCCGGAAATGCCGCATGCCGGTGAAAACCATGGCGAGATCGGCGTCGTCGGCGGCGGCGATCACTTCTTCATCTCGGATCGATCCGCCCGGCTGGATAACGGCGGTGGCGCCCGCCTCCGCCGCGGCCAGCAGCCCGTCGGCAAACGGGAAAAACGCGTCTGAAGCGACGACCGACCCCTTGACCAAGGCCTCGTTTTCACCGGCTTCTTCTGCAGCATCTTCTGATTTGTGCGCAGCGATGCGGGATGAATCCACACGGCTCATTTGTCCGGCTCCGATACCAACGGTTGCACCATCTTTGGCATAGACGATGGCGTTCGATTTCACGTGCTTACACACCGCGAAGGCGAACAGTAGATCGGCCATCTCGCGGTCGTTCGGCTGGCGTTTTGTAACGATTTTCAAATCGTCGCGGCCGATGCGCCCTGAATCCCGGTCTTGTAGCAGGAACCCGCCGGACAGAAGTTTGGTCATCAGCCCTGCCGCCGCCGGATCGGGGACGTCGCCGGTTTCCAGCACCCGCAGGTTTTTCTTGGCCGCAAAAATTTCGCGGGCTTCCGGCATTACTTCGGGGGCGATGATGACTTCCAGGAAAATGTCCTTCATCGCCTCTGCTGCCGCAGCGTCCATAGTCCGGTTGACCGCGATGATCCCGCCAAACGCACTGACCGGATCGCACTTCAGCGCTTTAGCGTAAGCCTGTGCCAGGGTGTCGCCCAGCGCAACGCCGCACGGGTTGGCGTGTTTGATGATCGCCAGCGCCGGAGTGTCGAACTCTGCTGCCAGTTCGAAGGCGGCGTCAGTGTCGTTCAGATTGTTATAGGAAAGCTCTTTACCCTGGATCTGGATGGCGGTTGCCACGCCGGGGCGATCTTCGCTTGTGGAGTAGAATGCGGCGTTCTGGTGCGGGTTCTCGCCGTAGCGCAGGCTTTGCGTCCGCGCACCCGTTAGTGAAAACCTGCGCGGGAATGGGTCCTCGTTCTGTTCGGAAAACCACATGCCGATGGCGGCGTCATAGGCCGCAGTCCGGGCATAGGCGACGCCGGCCAGTTTGCGACGCAGTGCCTGCGACGTGGCGCCGTTATTCGCCGCCATGTCATCAATCACCGCTTGGTAATCTTCCGCGTCGGTGACGATGGTGACGCTTTCATGGTTCTTAGCGGCGGACCGGATCATCGCGGGGCCACCGATATCGATTTTCTCCACACAGGTCTCGTAGTCGCCGCCCGCCGCCACGGTGGCCTCGAAGGGATACAGATTGACCACGATAAGATCGATGGGATCGATGTCGTGTTCGGCCATGGTGCCGACATGGGCGGGATCACCTCGGCGGCCCAGAATACCGCCATGCACTTTCGGGTGCAGAGTTTTGACTCGTCCGTCTAGAATTTCTGGGAACCCGGTGTGGTCGCCGACTTCAATCACGTCAACGCCGGCATCGAGCATCGCCCCGGCGGTGCCGCCGGTAGACAGGATTTCGACGTTTCGCTTTGCCAAGAACTTAGCAAACTCAACCAGCCCCGCTTTGTCGTAAACGGAAATCAAAGCCCGCCGGATGGCGGGAGCGCTATCTGTCATTTTTCCTTGCCTCCACGGCGTCTCGTTTATTTGGTCGCCGCTTCCTGTGGGTTGTGTTTTTTGGGTGACTCGAATTCCGGCACCAGCCGTTCGACGATAGCGCACAAGTCCGCGTTCTGGCCCACCTTTGCGGTCGCAGCCAGTTCATCGATTGCCTTGCCGATCAGCGGCAGGTCCGTGGCGCGCGGGGCCGCCTGCAGAATGCCAGGGTGCGTGGTGGGAACCAGCGCCTCTGATTCGTGGAGAATTTCCTCAAACAGTTTTTCACCGGGGCGCGGGCCGGTAATCTCTATCTTTACGTCGATGTCGGGCTGCAGACCGGCCAACAAAATGATCTGGCGGGCAAGATCGATGATCTTTACCGGCTCGCCCATATCGAGGACGTAGATCTTGCCCTGCTCCGCTTCGTCGGTGACGCCCTGAACGGACGCCTGTAGAACGAGTTCCACGGCTTCGCGTACGGTCATGAAATAGCGCGTCATGTCCGGGTGGGTCACGGTCAATGGTCCGCCAGCGGCAAGCTGGCGCTGGAACAGCGGCACCACCGATCCGGTCGATCCAAGGACATTTCCGAACCGTACGGTGATGAAATGCGTCCGCTCCGCGCCTTGGGGCGCTTCGGCCAGGTCCAGCGCCTGGCAGTAACTTTCGGCGATGCGCTTGGTCGCGCCCATCATGCTGGACGGGTTGACCGCTTTGTCGGTGGATATCAGCACCATCGCGCGCACACCGTTGGCGCGGCAGGCATCCGCCACGACCCGGGTGCCCAGCACATTGGTCAGCGCTCCTTCATCCGGGTGTAGTTCCACCATGGGGACATGTTTCAGCGCCGCAGCGTGAAACACCAATTCCGGCTGTTCATCTGCAAATATCCGAGAAATCCGTCCCTGGTCGCGTACGTCGGCCAGTACTGGGTTGCGCGGCAGGTCGGGGGCTTTTTCGCCGATTTCTAGATCGATGGCATAAAGCTGGTATTCCGACGAATCAACCAGAGCCAGCGATGTCGGGCCGAAAGTAGCGATCTGCCGGCACAGCTCCGATCCGATTGTGCCGCCGGCGCCTGTCACCAGAACGCGGCGCCCACCGATCAGCTTCGCCATGCTGCCGCGATCCAGCGTTGCCTGTGCCCGGCCGAGCAGATCTTCGATGTTAATCGGGCGGACTTCCGGGGTTGCATCGATACTGTCGCGGAAATCGTCGGGCATAGGCATCCGGGCAAGGGCAACGCCGGTCCGTTCAGAAATATCCAGAAGCCGTTGTATGTCGTCACCGGCGATACGCGACTTGGTAACGATCAGCCGTTGGGGTTTCCTTCCCTCGCTATCCAGGCGGGCGACAATGGCGGGAATATTCCCGATATCCCCCAGCACGTGGACGCCATGAATATTGCGGCCGACCCGCCCGCCGGTTTCGTCCACCAGCCCCACCGCATGCCAGGCTGACTGCTTCGCCCGATTGACGGCACGAATGAATAGTTCAGCGGAATCGCCCGCACCGACCAGCAGCACGGGTATACGCCGTTCGCCATCGCGTTCCGCCGCATCATGGGCGCGCCGGTCCTTGAACAACCTATATACAAAGCGCGGCCCGCCCAGCAGGGCCAGCAGCACAAGCCAATTGATCGGTAAGGTGGACCGGGGGATCAGTTCCAGCCGGGATACTAGGAACATCGCTGCGAAAAATACAAGCGAGATCGTGGTGACGGCGCGGATGATGGCCAGTAGGTCTTCCACGGATGCATAACGCCAGACCCCAGAATAAAGCCGCATCATCCAGAACACGGCAGCGGCGATCATCGTGTACATCAGCGTTGCCTGCACTACCGCTGGCATCGGGAAATAGCCGAAATCGCCGCCGACGCGCAGATACAGCGCCACCACGAACGCCACCGCCGCCATGAGAACATCATGGGCGAACGCCACTTTTGCGCGGGTGTCGCGCAGGACAAAACTGGTCAGGTCAGGCTGTCGTCGCATGGGCTGCAATCCGGTGCGAACGATAGCACGAACCACCCGACTCGCCCACAAAGGCTGTAGGTCAGAAGCGATTATTCAGGATGTCGGGAAACGGGGTCGGGTGGCGGGCCGTCAGCGCGGCGCGCGAACCCGGGCCGCCGTGGCGGCCAGGCCTTGGTCGACCGTAAACGGGGGATTCCAGGAAAAATCGTGGCGGAATTTTTCTGCGCCGACGCGCAGCGATCCGAATAGTCTGTCCGCGGCGGCGGATTTTCCGGCCAGGCCTGCCAGCCGGGTTATGATCGCGGGTGGGATCGGCAGCGAGAAATGTGAGCGATTGAGACACCCGCGCAGGCGGCGCACTAGATCGGCGGTGGACAGGTCTTCACCGTCCGCGAGCAGGTATGTGCCCGACGCTACCCTATGCGCGGTCAGCACGGTTTCGATGGCAGCGGTGAGATTACCGATATAGAGCAGACTGCGCCGGTTGCGGGTGGCGCCACCCAGCGGAAGGGGCAGAGGCATGTCGCAAATGTTCAGCAACGACGCGAAATTCGCACCTACGCCCGGCCCATAGACCAGCGGGATTCGGAGCGATACGCTTGTCATGGTGGATTTTTCGGCAATGGCGGTCAGTTTTTCTTCCGCCGCCAGTTTAGAACGCCCATAAGCGTTTTCCGGCGCGGGGGCGTCTGTTTCCGTGTGGGTGGTGTCGTCACCGGTACTTTCACCGTTCGCCTTGATCGAGCTCAGCAGGACGAACCGGGAGACGCCGGCCTCTGTCGCTGCCAGGGCGAGTCTTTCTGTCAGCTCTGCATTGGCTTTCAGATAAATTGCATCGGGATTGGCTTCGGTTTCGCGCATAATGTGAACCCGTGCGGCCAAATGCACGACCGCATCGACGCCGTCGAGAATTGGGCTGAAATTGTCCATGCCCATAAGATCGCCGGTGGCATGGACCTGCATCCAGCTCCGGTTTTCTGGGATGGTGCGGAATGTGCCCTCCACAATATGCCCCGCCGACGCCAGATGGCGGCACAGCGCATCGCCGACAAATCCGGCTGCGCCGGTCACCAGAACTTTCATGCCGTGTCCGCGGCTGGTCGGCCCGCGACGGCGTCGTTGAAAACCTCCATCATTTCGCGGGCTTGGTTTTCCCGGCTGTATCCGGAAGCCGCAGCCAGCGAAACGTTCCCGAGTGCATGGCGTGTCGCGGCATCCTGGTGCAGATTTCTTACCGCCTGAGCCAGGTCTTGTGCATCTTCCGACCGCGTTACAATACCCGCCCTTTCGGTCTCTACAATTTCCGTTGCCTCTCCGTCGGGCGCGGCAATCAGGATGGGCAGACCCATAGCCATGGCCTCAAAGATCTTTGAAGGAATAACTTCCGAAAAAGCGGGATCGTTTTTCAGGTGAACCAGCGCGACATCGCAGAGCGACCATACATCCGGCACCCGCTCCTTGGGTTGCATCGGCAGAAAAACCGTGTTGGTGAGGTTTTCCTCGTCTGCTTTCCGGATCAGCCCGTCGCGCGCCGCGCCGGCGCCGGCGAACAGGAAACGGATGTTGTCGTCATCGCGCAGTAACGCGGCGGCATCCAGGACGGTTTCTAACGCGTGCGCCATTCCGTGAGTACCGACATAACCAATGACAAATTTGTCTTTCAGCCCATGTTTGGCGGCCAGACCGGGATGGCGCGGGCGCGGCCCATACCGGGCGGCATCGACGCCGTTGCGTACCACACGGATTTTATCCCCTTCGATACCGCGGGAAACCAGATTCCGTTTGAAGGCATGGGTCAGCGCGGCGATAGCGGCGCTGCGGCGGTACAGAAACAGTTCCAGCTTTTCCACTAGACGCAGACCCAGCGATTTTTTCATCGCGCCGACCGCGACGATCGATGCGGGCCACAGATCGCCCAGTTCGAACACGAAGGGGCGCCGTCGGCAGGCCGCGGTCAGCCAGCCGCCCACGGCGGCAAAAAATTGCGGCGATGTGGAACAGACGACATCTGGTCGCTTTTCGAACAGGCTGGCAAAAAACGCCGACACCATGAAGCTGACGAAATCCAGGGTGCGCAAAATAACACCCGTATTGCGGGCGATAAAGGTTTTGACGCGGACCACGCGAATGCCGTCCATGTACTCGACCTGCCGCCAGCGATTTCGGTAACCTTCGAAAAGTTTCCCGCTTGGAAAATTGGGTGCGGAGGTTAACACGGTAACATCGTGGCCGTCTTGGACCCAGTACAAGGCCCGCTCGTAAACGCGAGTAGCGGCGGCGTTGGTTTCGGGCGGAAAATTTTCAGTAAAGAATAAGATTTTCATGCGGTTTGCCGGTGGCACAAAATGTTTCTGTGCTTATCTACGTTTCAGCTTGCGGCGAAATGAACGTTTATCCCGACAACCTCTAGGACCGGGCCCGATTTCGTGGCCTATCAAAAGTATATCGGAAGATACAATAAAGTGCGCGAAACGCGTCCTTAAGTCCGATTTTCTTACCCTCAGCATAAGTCCGCGCTTGATAGGATATCCCAACTTCGTAGACCCTTGGCGGGGGCCTAAGGTGAGAAATTTTGGCCGTTATTTCTGGTTCGAAGCCGAAGCGGTCCTCATTGATATCGACGGCCTTTATGATTTCCTTGCGAAAGACCTTATAACAGCACTCCATGTCTGTGAGGTTGAGGTTCGTTGTCATATTGGACATCAGTGTCAATAGGCGGTTAGCAACACTGTGCCAGAAATACAGAACGCGATGACTTTCCCCTCCGGCGAATCTTGATCCGTACACAACGTCGGCATTACCTTCCATGATTGGCATTAAGAGCTTGGTGTATTCCCGCGGGTCGTATTCCAGGTCTGCGTCCTGAATTAGGATAATGTCGCCGGACGCTGATGCGATTCCCGTGCGAAGAGCGGCTCCTTTTCCGCGATTATGTTCCTGGAATATAGGCCTAATGCGGCCATCGTTATCACTTAATTCGGTGATGAGTTCTCGCGACTTGTCGCGGGAACCGTCGTCGATGATTATAAGCTCAATTTCTAATTCGTGCCGGTCGGCTGACAAAACCCTGCCAACTATATCGCGGATAGTTTCCTGCTCATTAAAACAAGGCATTATCACCGAGAGTTTTTTCATGAATGGTGCCGCCTAGAAATATCACTTTTGCCCGTTGGCAATTTAATAGAGTCGAACAGCATAGGCATCAGATTTTCTGGCATGTGGACTCAAAAACTAATTAGTTGTCGTTTCGCGGTTTTCGACATTTGGACATTTATTCGGCACGAACGCGAACACAGCGTCGACGAATTTTTTTTCACTGCTCCCGAACTGTCGAAGAGTCCGAGAACTCGCTGCGATCGTGCTGGCCGAATAAAGCTTGGACAGACACCCATTGTCGATCAATCGCCCCAGCATACTCTGGAACGGCGTTTTCGGTGAGCTCTCTTCTTTGGTTCCGTCCCAGTGATCTGTATAAAGCAAGTGGGTTATTCCGACTTTTTGAGACTGCGCGTAAAACCGTTCTTCATCGGTTGAACCTACGCGGGAGTCTATCAGTGCCTGCGAATATGGATGCAGGAGGTAGTTGCGCTGAAGTAGCAGGTATCCCTGTTCCCGGTGTTGGAAAGCCACGTAGGCATGTGCTGGCAAATTGTGATTAATCCATTCTACAATATTTGATCCGCGCACATTTCTATATAGGAACTCGTCCCTAGTCTCATCGGAGATGAGGTATCGTATATGATTTGCGGCAAATACCGTCTGACCCGTGATCTGGATGCCCAAGGTAAAGATCAACCCGGCGACAAGCGGGGATATTGCTGCGCTTCGTCGAGCGAACGCAACGGCGACCGGGAAGAGACCCGCGAGAACTAAAGGATAAACCGGCAAAAGATGCCGTGAACGTTGGGTCACGCCCCCAAAAAACCATACAGTAAAAAAGACGGCCGCGATAAAGAGGGGCGCAACGAAGCAAAATTTCCGCATGTCGCGAGAGATTATTCCGGCGCCGAAAAACGGCAGAATTAACATACAAAAAACGCCAAAGCCGACGCGGCCGCCCTCCAATTCGTCGATCACATTGAATATCGAATAGACCGGATAACTGACCCAGTTGAGCAGGGTAAGGTCCATCGGTAACTCCGACTGCGACTGTAATATTTTAAAGTACCGGCCAAATTCCTGTGTCCAGATTTCCGAGTCTGGGTACTGAAAAAGGTTCGTCAAAACCGGAAAAACAGGGTCGCCGGTATTGATGAAATTCCAAAGGTACCACTGAAACCCCGCGAGAAGGACAACCGTCCCAAATATTGTGGCACGTCTAGTCCATTGGCGGTGGAAAAGAACGACGAGTCCTATCGCTCCGGCAAATATCAAACCGAAATACTTCGTGCCCACAAAAAACCCAGCCGCTAGACCAGACAAGGCTAGGAGCCGAAGATTACCGCCGTGTTCCCGGGACTTAAGAAGCAGACCGAACGACACTAACACGAACATGGCGCAGCGCATTTCCATCTGTCCGCTACCGCCACCATAAAGGACTGCTGGCGTTGTCAGAAATAAATTAACGGCGGTTAAAGCCCAGACTCGGTCTACGCTATTGCGCAACAGGCCGTAAAGGAGAACCGCCGGAATCCAGCCAGTCACCGTCGTCCACAAAGTTAGGGTAAGTTCATCGCCAATCGCTAGAGCTGCGGCGTAGGTGAGATGCGTCAGAAATGGGATGGCGCCGTCAATCGCGCGCGCGATAAAAACCAATTTCTCTTCGCGCAGGAAATCGCGCGGTACGGCGAAATGATAGGCTAGTGTGTCTGCATCGGCGGGTGGAGAAAGTCCCTCGAAAAGGTCGTAAGCCAGAGTCAGACAAAGAAAGGCTAGTAGGCCTTTTTCGACGGTTGATAGGTTCTGAAAGAAGCGAGGTGGACGCTCTCTGACTAGGTTAGCAACACCCAAGCCCCCTCCTAAAATTATCAAAACCCAGAAGGTCTCTGAACCAAACCGGTCGGCTAATCCCGGAAAGAAGAGTAGCCAGCCAAGAGTCCCTAAGCCAAGCACAAATCCGAACGACAATCGTTCGTAATATTTATAGAAGAATCGTTCTGTGCCGGTCGCCCGGAAAATTTGTAGGCCAAAACCCAGACAAGCAAGTATTAGGGCTAAGAGCGCAAAAATCGATAACAAGGCACTCAAAACGATTAAGGTCTCAGCCTGTAATACCAAGGTAACGCAGCGATGGGCCTAGAATTAACTGGATGACGCTGTCGAGGCTGTGGATATAGAAACAAAGGATAACGACCACCCAGATCCAAAGACCTAGAGATATCCAAAGCCGTATGCGGCGAGGATGATGTCTGAATGTCATACGGAAAATATAAGGATCGACATAATGATGGTGAGATGAATACTCATTTATTAGTCTTCGGTAAGACTAAATTATCCGCTTCAACAATATTTTGAGAACGTATTTGTATGCCGATATCTGGCTACAATAATACAGGATCGGCATCGCCAGAATACAACATGCAGTCAATGTTCTGCCACGAGGAGCCTAACACCGCATCCTCTCCACTATTGCTTAAAAACAAAATAATACCGGCTAAGAAAGTTCCACCCAAACACAGCTGCCGTCGCGAAGATTTTTGCAATCATCTCGTGCAGGCCCAGAACATCAATCCCGATGCCCAAGACGCCCAGATTCGCAATAATTCCCATGGTGCTGACGAGATAAAGAAAAAAGATACGTTCGTTGCGGGGCCGGCGCCCGGCGCCAAAGACGAAACGCACCGACAGGTAATAATTTACGCCGGTCGACAGAACGAACGAGACCGTGCCGCTGATCAGGTAGTGCAGCCCTGCCCCGTAAAGCACGCCTGCAAATATTGCCCATTCCAGCAACGCGCAAACGCCCCCCACGAGGAAATATTTCGCCGCGCTGCGTGCGATGTCCGATCGCAGCAGGCTGCCGGGTTGTTCTTTCGCCCCAGCGTCTGTGTCAGGCTCGTTCAATGGTAATCAGGCTTTCAAAGGGAAGACTGGCAGATTGGTCGAACAGGATAACCGTTCCCAGGCGGCTTTCGCCATAGGCCGTCCAGCGTGGCCTCGATTGCGTAGTTGGTGGAGGGCCGCCGGAAATCCGGTAAGTCCGTTTCCCGGTTCGAAGGAGGGCGAAATCGTCTTCCACGATAACGTCGCCGGCAACGAAGAGACGGCGCTGAATCCTGCGATTTCCCGACCCTTCGATGCGGTCGCGAATACTGACGGCGTCGTCATCGAAACGCCATTCGCGATGTGCATCGCCCAGGCCGGAAATCCTGGCGAACCCGGCATGGGTTAGGCAGCGGCCATCGCGCAGGCGGATCACGTCCGGCGCGGACGGAACGATCCGCCGTCGAAAATCGTCGGCATAATGCGGCCGGTTGACAGGCGTTGGTCCATGACCGTCGATACTGATCCCGCTGTGCCAGGTTGCGGATTCGTATTCCGTATCGGCGTAGCTGCCACGCCCGGGATCTACGATGATAGGCACGTCGTGGTCGTGCAGTTCGAAGCTGCCGAGGTCGTGATGTCCGTGCCCCGGCATTGGCGGCCAGCCATCGGGTGGCGCAAAAGTGAGGACTTCCCAAGAACCGCTGCCGAAACGGTGCCAGCCGTCTTCGGAAAGGCGGTCTGACGATACCGGGTTGGTTTGATCCACCAGCAGGCGCAGTTTCCGTCGGGCGTCTTCCGCCAGGCCCTCTGTCCAGGTTAGGACGGTCGGGTCCGGGTTGCTGGTCAAATACAGATAGCCGGGCGGCGAATCCGGGGATACGTCACCGATCAGGGGCACGCCACCGGGCAACATCAGACTCGGCACCACGGCCACTGCGCGGGCGGCGATATCGCGCAGCATGGGCGCCTGGTCCAGGCCGGCCCCGTCGGCGTCCAGCCAGGCATCGATATAGTTCCGGGTCAGGAGAAGGTGATAGTGGGTCGACCCTTCCCGCAACACGCCTGACCGACCGAAAATGCGGCCCGCTTCGGCAATCAGAATCTCTGCGCCCGTTCGTGCGGCTTCCGGCATGCCCAACGCCGTTCCGATCCGCAGCAGCCCGCGCCCGTTGTTGGACAGATGGTTCGACGTGTAGTGATCGCCAAAATATTCCAAATTGTCTCGGATCACCGCTGCATGCGCAGCCAGCAGCCCTGCCGTTTCATCCGGATCGCCCGGCAGACCCGAGCCGCGGGCGAAATCGATAATATTGATCGCGCGCTCGGCGGTTGTGTAGGCGTGCCATGGCCAGCCGGTCCGGTCGGCGCCGAAACGATCCGACCAAATGCGCCACAGCGCATCGACCCAGTCCGCCTCCACACCGGAACCGGCCAGCGGCACCCAGGCGAAACGGTGAGCGGCCAGCAGGGTTTCCAGATCTACGTATTGCCGTTCGAACAGGGCATCGGGATTCCCCGGCTCCAGGGTGACGGTTTCACCCGGTAGGGCGAATTCCAGGCTATTCGCCGGGGCGGAGAACCGGCTGGCCGGAAACACCGGTCCCTGCGGCGCTTCATCCGGGAACGCACCCCTCAGATAGGGTGGGCGCCCAACGGTAAAGCCAGCTGGCGATTTTTCGAGCCCGACCAGCCGCCGACACAACCAGCGGCGTAGCACAGGATCTTCAAAAACCTGTCTTGCCTTGCGGACCAATGCGGCGTTCATGAATGTCTGGCCTGGACGGGACCTAAGTGAACGGAAAGACGCCGGGCTCCGGCAGGAAATTGTCCGCGACGCCGGATATCGCGGCCCGGCCCATCGCAAGCCGGGCTTCATAGGCACTGCCGCCGATATGAGGGGTGCATAGAAAGTTCGGCGCAGTTAGCAGATCGTCGTCGGTTGGCGGTTCTACCGCGAACGCATCGATACAGGCCGCGCCCAGGCGGCCGTCCAGTAGTCGTTCCTTCAGGGCGTTCTCGTCAATAATCCCGCCCCGGCAGGTATTGATCAGAACAGCATCGGACTGCATCCGGTCCAGCACGTCGGCGCAGTAAAGACCCTTTGTCGATTGATCCAGCGGGATATGCAGCGACAGGACTTCGGACCGTTCGACCAGTTGTTCCATGGATACCGCTTCGATGCCGTGTTCGGCATAGAATTCAGGAAATTCCTGCAGATCGCAGGCGAGGATAGTGCATCCCCAGGGCTGCAATAGCCGCGCGACTTTCTTACCGACATGGCCGCAGCCGTGAAGGCCGACGATGCGCCCGCCTAGGTGACGGCCCATCTGCTGGCGTGGGCGTTCGCCGCCGCGCATGGAGGCATAAAGCGGCGCGACATGACGCAGGGCGCATACCATGAACGCGATGGCCAGTTCTGCGACCGACCGGCTGTTGGTGCCGCCGGTCCATCCCATGCGGATGCCGCGGTTGCGCAGCACCGCCGGGTCAACATTGTCCAGTCCGACGCCCATCCGGGAAATCACTTTCAGCTCCGGCAGGCGGTCCAGCATGTCCGCGGTCAGGTTTTCCAGCCCCATGATCGCGGCGTCGCGGTCGCTCAGGAACTCGACAAGCTCGTCGTCCGACATGCGCCGCTGGGTTTCGTTGAACCGTGTGTCGGGATATGCGGCCAAAAGTTCATCGCGCAGAACTTCCGTCTGGCAAAAAGAAATAGAGGGTACGGCGACGCGGGTCATCACAGATTCGGCCTCATGATGCGGTTCCGGCGGCGAACATGTCGTCCACCGCTAACGGCAGTTCGGAAAAATGCGCGATCAAACGGTCGCCGCCTAGATCTGCGGCGGGTGTCCGGCTATATCCGAACGGCACAAGAATGAGGGGTACGCCGGCATTTCGGGCAGTTTGCACGTCCGTTTCGCTGTCGCCGACGTAAAGGGTGTTTTCCGTCGGCACGCCCAGCGCCCGAGTGACTTCGTCATAGTGACGGCGATCCGGTTTATGGAACGGTACCGACGCCTTTCCGAAACAGGCACCGAAATGGCGGTCCAGGTCCAGGGCTTCCAGAACCTGCAGCGCGGATGGATGCGGCTTGTTGGTGCAGATGCCCATCTTCAGGCCCCGGTCGGCCAGCGCTTCCAGCGCGGCGATGACGCCATCAAATATCGTCGTCTCGGTTGCCGGGTCCGCGCGGTAATATTCTCCGAAGGCTTCCACAAGCGACGGGATGTCATCCGGTGGGGCGGCCTCTCCGGTTGTGGCGAACCCGCGCTCCAACAACGGTTCGGCGCCGCCGCCCACCATGGCGACTGTTTCTTGGCGGGTCACCGGCCGGCGTCCATGATCGGCAAGCACGGCATTCAGCGCGTTCATGACGTCGGGAATGCTGTCGATCAGCGTACCGTCAAGATCGAAGATGATCGCCCGCGTCACGCGTGTTTTCCGGCCTCTTGTTTCACGGTTGCGATCAAATAGCTGCCGATCAGATGATCGAAAATCATGTGAATGTCTTCAACAGGACCGTATTCACCCTTCTCGGTCTGGATGTGCAGCGAGATATCGGATTTCTTCCGCAGGTCGCCGCCGTCGAAACCGGTAAGCCCGACGACAGTCGCGCCCCGGTCTTTGGCGTAATCCACAGCGCTGATCACATTCGGCGAATTTCCAGAAGCGGAAATCGCGACCACGGAATCGCCGTCCCGCATATGAACCCTCAACTGGTCCACGAACATCCGGTCGTATCCCTCGTCGTTGGCAACCGCCGTCATCACCGCGACATTGTCGGTCAGGCTGACGGCGCGGAAAGGCCGGTCATCGCCTGTTCGCGTGCCAATCGAAATATCGTTCGCAAAATGGGATGCGGTCGCCGCCGACCCTCCGTTGCCGATGAAAAATACGGTGCGACCCTGTCTCCGCGCTTCGAGCAGAAGATCGATAAAGCGCTCGATTTCGCCGCAATCGATGGTGTCCAGACACGAGGCCAGATACCGCAGATAGGAACGGGCATAACCGGCAGGGTCGCTAATATGCTTTTGCGTAAGTTCGTCAATCTTGTTCATGGGTTCAGAATATCATGTAAATGAATCTTTGGGTGGCGCCGCCGCGGTCGATAATTACCAGAAGGCTGACGATGAAGAGCATCACGCCCATCGGCGCCAGCACTGGCAGGCGCAGGCGTTCCAGCCGCGCTGGGATTACGCGTTCGGTGCCGCTAGCGACCGGGGGAACGACGACGGGATCGTACTTTCGGAAAAGTTCCCAGGTATTCGGCATGAACCAGACGATGACCAGCATCGCGCACAGCCAAAGATAGGCGCGGCCGCCGGCCAAAACGGATTCGCCGGCACCGCCGAACATGCCCTGCAACATGCGTGACGCGGATCCGAAATCGTCGGCGCGGAAAAACACCCACGCGATGACCACCGCAAGCAGTGTAGAGATGCGGCCCGCCCAGGCCGATACCGGGCCCTGCTGCGACGGCGCTGGAGCAAGGCGCCGGTACAGGTGGTTAACGACAAGATACAGCCCGTGCAGACCGCCCCAGACAACGAATGTCCAGGCGGCGCCGTGCCACAGCCCGCCGATCAGCATGGCGGCCATCAGGTTGACGTATCGCCGGGATAGTCCCTTTCGGTTGCCGCCAAGCGGGATATAGATGTAGTCGCGAATAAACCGTGACAGTGTGATGTGCCACCGGCGCCAGAAATCGATGATGCTGGTGGCGCGGTAGGGAGAATTGAAGTTGAGCGGCAGCCGAATACCGAACAGCAGCGCGATACCGACGGCCATATCTGAATAGGCTGAGAAATCGAAATAGATCTGAAAGGTATATGCAAAGGCCCCGGTCCAGGCATCGGCCATCGCGGGCACGCCGGTATTGGCGGCGAAAAACACCTGATCGGCGATCGGCGCGATGCCATCGGCCAGCACCACTTTCTTGTAAAGACCGATCGCGATGAAACCCAGCGCCGGTGCAATCAGTGCCCGCTGGAACCAGCGCTGTTCTCTGTCCTGGAACTGGGGCATCATCTCGCTGTGATGAACGATCGGCCCCGAAATTAGCTGCGGGAAAAAAGAAACGAACAGCACGTAATTCAGGAAATTCGGTTCCGATGCGCGCCCGCGATAAACATCAACCAGATAGGCAATCTGCTGAAACGTGAAGAACGAAATTGCCAGCGGCAGGACGATGTTCAGGTTGCCGATTTCGGTCCCCAGCGCCGCTTCGACATTCTCGACCAGAAATCCTGCGTATTTGAAATAGCCCAACAGGGCGATGTTGAAGACCAGCCCAGCCCACAAAATCGCGCGTGACCGCCGGGAAAACAGGAAATACCCGCAGGCGTAATTGACGGCGATGCTGACCAGAAGCAGCGGCAGAAGCGTTGCATCCCAGTAGGCATAGAAAAACAGCGAAACCAGAACCAGCCACACGACGCCGCCGATTCGCCACGACAGCGAAGACGCCAACAGCAAACCGGCGACCGCGGCCGGCAGAAAAATGAACAGGAACTCGACGGTGCTGAATAGCATACCGGGTTAGCGGGCCTGTCTCAGGTGTTTCGAAAGGTGCTCGGCGGCAAATGCATGTCCGTGTGGATTCCAGTGCCCGTCATTGCGAAAATGAAACCGCAGCGGCGATCCCGCCGCTTCAAGCGCGGGCCGCAAATCCACGACATGAAGCCCGGCATCGACCAGGCTTTTGCGAACCCGTTTGTGATAGGCGGCCAGCTCGTCGATCTTGTCTCCCTGCCAAAGGCCCCGGGAGGGTATCAGCATCAGGGTTAGGCGGTATTTTGAGGAGATTTCCGATAAGGCAGCCACCGAATCCTTGACTGCTCTCTCCGGCGGCGCGCCCCAGACCCGGTCTTTGAGGGCGATCACTAGGCCCAGCTCCACCAAAACGGCGTTCAGCCATTTGCTCGATTTCAGGCTGGTAGTAAGGGCGAAATAAAAGGCGGAGTGGGTCAGCAGCGCTAGTTTGGCGCGATACAAAAAGTGGCGGCCGTTGAACAGCGCGTCAGGGATGGCCGGCGTCGCTTCTGGGGGCAATATCTCGGCGAAATCGTCGATCATATTGATGGCGATGACAACATCACGCACACCGGCGCCCAGGGATTCTGCGTAGGAGATCAGCTTTGTATAACTGTCGATGTTCACCGACGCGGAAATGTTGAACACGCGCCGCCCGGTCAGCTTGGCAAGGCGGCTTGAGAAACGGAGGTTTTCTTCGACCCCCCATCCGAAGGTGAAGGAATCGCCCACGATATACAGATCCCGTTCCGTCCCCTGGGAGACGTCCTGGATGTCGCGGAATCCGTGGCGGTTGATGCGGACCGCAACATTGTAATCGCCCGAATTCTTGATTTGGCGGGCGGTGGTGTTGCGCTGGCCCAGCAGAACGCCGGCTTTGGCATCTTGCGTAAACCGGATCTGTCCGGCCGGGTCGTAATCGGGCAGGGCGAGGCGAACGCTCCATTCCGCGATCAGCAGCGCACCCGCAAGCGTCAGGATAAACCAGGCAACGTGAACGCCGCGCACGCCTGTGGGTGCCGGATTTTTCAATAGCGTCCCCACATCGGATCATCCCGGATGACCTGTTCGACAAGATCCACGTCCGCCGGGCTGTCGACCGAATAATACGGCCGCGCTGCAATCGGGGCGATCCGCTGAAAGCGGCCATTATCGCATATCCGGTTGCTGTCACAGGCTTCCAGCCGTTCCAGCGGTGACTCCGGAAGTTCGGTAAACCAGTTCAGGAAATGCCAGCGGAAGCCAAAAATACCACCGACCCGCATCGCGCCGAGATCAGGCGAAAATTCCTTACAGTGCGGTACCGGCTGACGGCTGGTGTACAGCACGTTTCCGGCCAGATCGTGGATGATCTTCACAATATCGGGGTTCCGGTAAAGGGATTCATCCGTAATCGGCACGGCAAGCATTGTGCCTTCCACGGTGTCGTCCTTGTGAAACGGTTCGATCACCGCAGTGATCGTATCCGACGCCAGCAGGGGTTCGTCGCCTTGGACGCAGACGACGATGTCGTCGTCGTCCGGTGCATCGACTACATGGCCATAGGCTTCCGCCACACGGTCAAGGGCGCGGGTATGGGTATCCGCTGTCATGACTGCGGGAAATCCGTTCTGTTCGGCGAAATCCATGATTCTCCGATCGCAGGTGGCGATGCACAGCACATCCCAGTCCCAGGAAAGGCGTGCGCGGGCGAAGACATGTTCTACCATAGGCTTTCCCACTATCGGATGCAGCGGCTTTCCAGGGAACCGGCTGGCGGCCATGCGCGCAGGCACGATGCCAATTGTTTTCACGGTCGTCGTTCTCCTTTTAGCCCTCGCCGCCGGGTGTATCGCGAAGGTTCCATCTGCTTCGCCATTCCGGGTCCGCGCAGTAGATCCGGTACACCAGTTCCATCGTCCGGTAGGCGTCTTCCGCCGAGCCGTGAACGATAGGCGCATCGGCCATGATCGCTTCGGCGAACTCGCCAATCTCCGTCGCCCAGGACGGATCCGTGTTGTAGCGCGTGCGCTGTTCTAGCGGATCGCCCATGTCGTCGGCACCCGTTCGGGCGATTGTCAGGGTTTCCGCGCCATAGCTTTTGGATCCGGAAAGAATACCGGACAGCACGATAGAGCCTTTCTCCAGCGTGATATCCAGGTTGAACTTGTGCCGCCACTGGGTTGCTGATGAATGAAGCATGGCAATGACGCCGGTATCGCTCCGCATCAGCGCATAGGCGTTGTCTTCTACGTCGTGTTTCCAGTGATTGTTCGAAACATAGCTATGCACGTCCGGAAATTCGCCGCAAAAAAGGCGGATCAGATCGACCATGTGAATGCCCTGATCCAGCAGCACACCGCCTCCGGCCAGGGCCCGGTCGGTCCGCCACGACGTCTGGCCGAAGGTCACAAGCTGGGATTTTCCATAGACGCCTTTGGCGTTGATCACGCCGCCTAACTCTCCGCCCTGCAGGATGTTCAGCGCGTCCCGGACGGAATCGTGATAGCGGTGGTTGAAGCCGAATTTAAGTTTTTGGTTTGGATGGCGCTTTTCGGCCTCGACCACGCTGGCGATGTCGTCCATGTCGCGGCCGGGTGGTTTTTCGCAGAACACATGTAGGCCGCGTTCAAGCCCCGCAACCGTCACTTCCGCCGCCATGTCGTTGCTAATGCTGACAAAAAGCGCGTCGAGGTCTTCTTCCAGCATGGCTTCGTAATGCGGATAGTATCTGACGCCGTCTTCCAGTTCACCGGAACCGTCAAAGTAACGGTCACAAACCGCGACCGTTTTCATATCACCCCGGCGTTCGGCGAATTCCCGGCGGCGTTTGCCGACGATACCGTAGCCCGCGATGCCGATTTTGATGGGTGTGGTCATTCGGGCGTCCGGTAGATTTGGGAAATTGCTTCGTTCTCGCGACCCAGACGAGTGGACTCTGCGCCTTCCTCGATATTGACCCAACTGCCGGCCTCGTCCGATCGGTAAAACGCATGCAGAAGGCCCAGCGTGTTCCGGCAATCGTCGGCATCGACCGGATAGGGCCGTTCGCCCCGCATGGCCGCAACTATATCGGCATACATGGCGCCGTGGCCGTATCCGTAAACAGCGCCGTGGCCTTCTATCCCCACGAAATCCTCGCTGTTTGGACCGCAGGCGTCGGGGTCCGGTGTGAATATCTGCAGTTCATTGACGGCGATTCCGCCGATCTGCGCCAGTCCCTCCGAACACACCAGGGATATGGACGCTTCGAAATCGTCGGGACGGGCGGCGGTGGTCGATTCCAGCGTACCGAGGGCGCCGGAGACATATTCAAAGCAGGCGGCTGTGGTGTCTTCGACCTCGATCTCGGCGCCCATCGTGCGCATGGTCGCGTTCACGCGTTTCACCGGACCGCCCAGATGCCGCAACAGATCGACATGATGAATGGTCTGGTTGGTCAGCGCGCCGCCATCATGGGAAAACGTCCCGCGCCAAGGGGCCAGATCGTAATAGCGTTGAGGCCGGCACCAGCGCAGCCGGACCGACACGGTACGAAGCTCGCCAAGCTCGCCGCTCTGTAGCGCCTTGCGGACGCGGGCGACGGCCTTGTTGTAGCGGTTCTGGAAAACCGGAAATATCCGGACGCCCGCTGCGGCGGCCGCTTCCAGCGCGGAATCAAGCTGCGATGGCCGCATGAATGTCGGTTTTTCCACCACCACGTGCTTGCCGTATTTCCGGATCATGTGCAGCGCATGTTCATGATGCATCCCGGACGGCGTGTTGACCGACACGATGTCGATTTCCGGCATTTCTTCCAGCATCCGGTGATAATTGTCGAACGCCGGCACGTTCTGGGCCTCGGCATAGACATCCGCCCGGTCGCATTCCAGATCACAGACCGCCGCCAGCCGAATGCCATCGGTTTCCGCGATCGAAAGGGCGTGGTGGCCGGATATACGCCCGCATCCGACTAGGGCGACATTCAGATCCGTCATGCTTGTTCCGGCCCTTCCCGACGGCTTAACGCTGTCATATCCGCCCCTTTTTTCCGGCAGAGATAAACCATACCCAGCCCAGTTTTTTCCCAAGCCACCCTTCCAGCGGCGACCAGATCGGCCACGGTTCGCCGTATACGATCGAGCCGCCGGGATGAACGCCGTAGCGTCTGATCTGCCAGCGCCGGTAGATACGCCCCAGCTTGGGGATCAGATAGAAGTAAAATTCTGATTTCCGCAGTCCTACGCCGATGAATATCGAAAAGATGCGGCGAAGCTGACGGGCCGTATAACTGCGGGTGATTGGGTTGATGGCGGTCTGTTCGCTGCTGCCGATCCATTCAGATGAATGCCCCTGCCAGTTGCGCGACCGGAACATGGCGCCGCACACTAGGCCGCCGCTGAGTTTCTGCGGCGCGAGCGAAGGTGACGTCGTAGCTTGTCATTTCCGCGCCTGATCCGATTTCCAGAAATGCTGAATATCGCGCTTACCCGCCGATTCACCGGTAGGGGTAGCAGGTTGCCTTGCGGTCATGGGGACTTGGTGCCCGAATTCCGTTTTACCCGTTCCATTGTGCTGCGACGTCGATTTTGCACGACCCGTCGCAACGGATCCTGCACCTGTTCCGGCAGGCGCCGGAACACCTTGCGGGCAACCTTTTTCGTGGCGTATCGGAAGGGATCGTTGTCGCCTTCCCGGTGCATCTTCAGGTGGATCGACAGTTGCTCGAGATAAATCTCGGCATCACGGAAACCGCGGTCACGCACCTTTGGAAGGCTGCGGGTGATCTGTTCCTCCATCGTCGCGAACTGGGCGTCGGTGAAGGTCAGGAACTTCTTCTGGAAGTCGGCGGTCTCGTATGGGTTGGCGACCAACATAATCAGGGGTTCCGCGTCGAAGCCAAGCGCCAGGTTGACGAATTCTTCGGTCTCCAGCGCGTTTACGCTGTTCAGCGTCATCGACACAGTGAATTTGAACCCCTTTCGTTTTTTCAGTTCCGCCAGGCGGCCCAGGTTTTTGACCACCTGTTCCCAATTCGCATTGCGGTCGCGCACCCGGAGCACATCGAAACTAAGCGCCGTTGCGGCATCTAGCGACGCTGCCATAGTGCTGATCGGCAGTCGGCTCAATATCTCGAATACCTTGTCGGTCAGCAGCGTCGCATTGGTGATCAGGAAAAAGCGGGTCTCGGTATTTGAATTATGATCTTCCAGAAAATCGATCACGGGAGAGAAGAAAAACGGCTCTCCGCCAAACGGATAGACGATCTGCGCTGTTTCCACATATTCCGGAAGCTGTTCCATGAAAAATTCGGGTAGCTTGTGGCGCTGCGTTGCGTCTTCGCGCTGATAGCAGTGATAGCAATCCAAATTACAGGCATAGGAATAGGTAAACCGGACCCAGCGCGGGTTCGATTCCAGGGTTGTCCTTTCTCCCGAGTATTCGGTTTCGTTCAGCTCAGCGTTTTCGCGGATCGGCCCTTCCGGATCCAGCTCCTGATACCAATCCAGATTTTCGTATTGTTTGCCGCCCTGAAGAACCGGGCAGGTATGCGGGCAGAACGCGTGAGCCCCTTCTTCGATCATCCGCTTGCGCATACGGGTGAATTTTTCGCCATTCCATATGTCGGCGATTGATTCATCGTTAACGTTGCCAAGTACCGTCTCGTTGTTACAGCACATGGTGACATTCCCATTGGGATTATTCACTTCGAAGTGCACCCATGGATGCTTGCAGATAAATTTTGTCAAAGCTCTCCCCTCGTTTCGCAGCAGGCAAATAGCCCTACAATGTTCCGTCCGGTGGGATCGAAGTTTGAAGCGCCGGAAACTATTGCACTGGCTAACATAATGCGCCCCGAGGTACGAGTGTTGAACGCCATATATCCATGTCGACGGGCGCCATAATTTTCGTCCAGTCGAGCGGCGGTGGCGGTTCCGGCGACAGCAATGCACTTTCCACTTCGTCAGACGGCAGTTCAGGCACCTTGATCCCATCGGGCAGTATATCGGGGGCGATGCGATCCGACGGCAGGAAGCGATAGGTGGGCACCCCGGCAAGAAGACCTTCCAAGCCGGTTGTACCAGTACTGTATAAGACCGCCCGCAAGCCCGCGCTTTCGGGAATCGTAAGGGCGGTGCGTTCAAGCATCCCGGTCTCTGAAAACGCGATCGGATACAGCGGGTGATCTTTCACGACAAAGCGAGTATCGGCGAGCCCCGGCATCGCCGCCACCGCAAGCATCTGGCGGGATATGGGCTGGATCGATGATAATGCGATATAGACAGGACCATCGGGGTCGTAAAAAGCTGAACTTTCCGCGCTGACTCGGAACGCCCCGCCGACCCTCAACCGCTCGGCTTCGTGGCCCAACCCCAGTAGCTGCGCTCGATAAGCGGCCCCGTTACAAATAATCGTATCCGGCAGGCTTTTTGTACCGTCGGGATTGCTTGCGGGGCTGAAGTTGAACTGGTGCCGGCCAATGACGGCGTGTTGATAGCCCACTGTTTCAACGTCCCGACAACGCGCACTTCGGACAAATTGCCGCTCCCATGGGTGGTTTTCCCAAGGCCACGCCACCGTCGATGGGCGCATGTCCGCAAGCCATCGATCCTGGCAATGGGACTGCCATCTAGTCATCGCTAGAGCACCACCACTATTCTCGAGAGCTGCGGCCCGGCGCAACAACCAGTGTTGATCGCCATCGAGTAGCTGACGGGGAAGACGCCACCTCAAGAACACCAGCGTCGCAGCCACCGTACGGCTGCCCCACGCGTGTAAACTGTAACTGCGCCCATCTCGGCATAAATCCTGTGCGCGTTTTACCATGCAATCGGTATGTAGTGCTCGACCGAGTCCGAGGATCTCGGACATCAACGTACCGAAATAAGCGTCTTTCCCCAATGCGTCGCTACCGGGATGCCCGTAAACGAGGATTGCCGGACCACCCTTGCGGGCTGAAGCACGTGTGCTAGCCAGAACAGTCGCCGCCCAAACAAGCCGAAGCACCAACATCGTTCGGGCCGTGAAGCCTCTGAGAAAAAGCCTGCCTGTCAACGGCCAAAGCGGTGGAGGTGTGCCCGCATCAATGCTTTCTATCCGGGCGAGGTGACGAAACATCCAGGGGTCGTCACAGACCACCAGAATCCGCCGGTCGTTGCGAACCAGGGATTTCACCAGCGCAGTCCAAGCAAGCATCAATCCAAAGTCGTTGATATAGGCCGCACCGGTCGCAACGTGGCTCAGACCACCGCGCGCCGATTCTCCGATCTCGCGCGCCAGAGAAAGCCAGTCGTCTTGAATTTGGTCGAAGTGGTGTTGCAGCGTGCGCGACAAATCCGGAAGGCTTTGGGCGACAGGAAGTGAAACCTCCGTGCCCGTTATCGCGAACCAAAGGTCGAACGGATCGCCGCCTGAATTAGGGTTCGGAGCAGATGTAGGTATTGACGTCGAACGTCGCAGAATAACGGGCACCGTTAGAGCCAATCCCCACCGGTGAGCGGGATCATCTGCCCCGTAATGAACGACGCCCAGCCGGAAATAAGATAGATCATGAGCGCCGCGGCTTCGTCGGGATGACCACCACGTTTTAGCGGCACAAGGCCTGCGCGCTCCGCCATCTGCGCTTCGGACCGGTTGTGCCAACGCTGGTGAAAACCACTTTCGATAAAGCCGAAACGCAGACCGTTAACGAGAACACCGTCCGGCGCGCCTTCCCGGGCCAATCCCTGAACCATCGCTTCGGTGCCTCTTTTGGCTATGGCATAGGGAAAGGATGTTGGACTGCCCCCATGCAGCGCGGATTCCGTCCCGGTCAACAGGATGTGGCCACCCGTTTCCTGTCGCTTCATTTGCCGCAGAGCGGCGCGCGCAAGGAAAGCTGGTTGATTGAGATTAATGCTTATTTCGCGCTCCCATTCTTCACCGCTCATATCATTCCAATGGCCGCTAAACAGGATCGCACCCGACAGCACTACAAGGGCGTCCAGTCCACCCGCCTGTTTGCAGAATTTATCGACAAAGGCCGAACAGCTGGCCTCGTCAGTGAAATCCGCCTGAACCGGGAAAACCCGCGGATCATCAGTTTCGAAACGTTGGGTCGCACCATGCGCACCGATTATGCAGTCGCCGCCCTCGAGCAGCATTTCTACCAGCGCGCGGCCAAGGCCTCCCGTCGCACCGGCAACCAGAATTCTGGTGCCATCCGCCACCCGCGGCGACCAGTCGGGTTTAATAAATTCGCTTTTCATGCGTAGGCCTTCCGAAGGACTTCATAACTTTGGCGGATCGGACCCAAAATATCGTCAGGATCAATCATCTTTTGCTCAATCGACACGTAACGGTCGTAGCCGATGCCACGTAGACATTCACCCGCGAGGTGATGATCGACGGCGCCCGAACTTCCAAGAACTTCAAAACCCGGCTCGTTCGCGTGCACGTGAACCAAGTCGGCGGCGACAGCAGAAATTGTATCTTGGTCAAGTTCATTATTATTCGCCATCGCCTTTACGTCGATCTGAACCTTGAGGCCGGGGCGATTGACGGTGTGAGCAATCGCCTGACATTCGCGCACAGAATTTACAAAATCGGTATCTGCAGCAGCCAGAGGCTCGAGGCAGTAGACCGTGCCATGACACTCAATGCGGTCGGCGAGGGCACCAAAGAAATCTACAGCTACTGTCAACGCCTCGTCTTCGGGCATCTCCCCGCGACGTCGTCCCCCACCCCAAATGATTGTGCGCCCACCCAGGTCGCGACACATGCCGGAAAGATGGACGAAATATTCCATCAAGAGCGCGCGCTTTTCTGTTGAATCGCATAACGCCAGGTCGGGCTGGTCGAATAATAGAGAATGCAGGCCCACGACTTCGAGGCCTGCATTCTCGACGTCGTGGCGGTAGCGCTGGATATCCATCGCCGTCAAGCCCTTCCAAGTATCGCTCCAAACCCTGCTCGGCGCGATCTCCATTCCCTCAAAGCCAAGAGAAGCCAGCTCAGACAGCTCGGTGTAATGCTTGTATTGCGGAAGCGCTATATTAGATATCGCATATTTCACGCCGGGTACCGGCCGCCTTGGGTGCCTATCAAATCTCCGAGCTCAACAAGATGGCGAAAATCTTCGCTACGTGTATAAAGTTCGTCAAAATTGCCAATATCGCAAATTCGCCCATCACCCATCAGCACGATCCGGTCACAGCCGCGCACAGTGCTAAGGCGATGGGCAATTATCAAAAGCGTTTTCTTTCCAGAAAGATCGCGGATTGCCATAGTGATTTCATTCTCAGATTCGTTGTCGAGCGCAGCGGTATCTTCGTCGAATACTAAGACATCCGGGTGCCCATAAAGCGCACGGGCTATCGCTATACGCTGACGCTGGCCACCAGACAGACGTATGCCGCGTTCACCAAGCATCGTATCCAATCCGTCAGGCAGGGTAAGTATCAGATCATCGAGTTGAGCCATAGAGATCGCTTTGCGAACACGGTTTAGGTCAGGCGTTTCGTCACCAATCGAAAACGCAACATTTCTGGCTAAAGTATCATCCATCAAATAGATGTCTTGGGGAACGTATCCTATATGCTTCTGCCATGGCTCGATCAGGTCATCGACTTTGAGGCGATCGATCAGCATATGACCGTTACTCGGCCGCACCAAACCAATGATTACATCAACCAGTGTTGATTTTCCTGCCCCTGACGGGCCGACAATTCCTATTGATTCCCCCTGCTGGATGACAAGATCAACCTTGCTGAGGGCGGGCCTGGTGGCGTCCTTATACGTAAAGGAAACATTCTGCAGCTCGATCTGCTTTGAGAACGTGATAGTGTTTTCTCGGTTTGATAGGTCAGGTCGAAAACCCTCTCTCTTTTGGAGTAAGTCGTGATAAATCAGCTCTATATGAGGTGAGCGTTTTCTGATTTCCGCAGCGCCGGTCAGAACCCGATTCAAAGATGGTATTATGCGAAAAGCGGCCAGCGCGAAAACACCGACCAACGCCACGATCTCAGACATAGGTTTCCCAAGCGCGAGCGCATACCCCACAACAATCACGAAACCGATTATTGCAAGCGTCTCAAGATATAACCGGGGGAGCAGAATCGCAGTCATAGCACGGCTCTCATAAAGGGCCCGGTTTCGTGCGAAGCTGTAGAGATGTTTAGTGAAACCAGCGATCACACCATATATCTTTACCAAACGAATTCCGCCCAACGCCTCATTGATCCACTTGATCTCCGCACCTTCCAGTTCCAACGACTTTTGCCCCCAATAGCGGAAATGCGGCGACGTTAGTCTATAGAACAGTATAGAACCGAGAATAAGAACGCCCCCGATCACAAGGGTCATCTTCGGTTCAATCAGAAGCAAAAGAGAGAGTGCTGCAACCGATAACAACAATTCCAGCGACAGAATGAATAACAAGCGCACGGCCTCAAAGGTCTGACCACATCCTGTCATAATATTACGGAGCAGCTCGGCGCTATTACGGTTGGCATGATATTCAAGTGGATCGCGTAAATAACTGTTGAACAGCGTCTTTCGCGCCTGAGCGGATTGAAGAGCAACTGTCCGGGCGATTGCATATGAAAGAAAAAGAATTGCCAGATTCTTGATCACCAACACACTGGCAAACAGGGCGGCTATAGTTAAAGGCCCTGCTCCTAGCCCCAACCAGAATAATGCCTGCGCGAACTTTGCCGAGATACCAGTTTGGTCCAAGCCAATCGTCGATGATTGGATCAAGGGAATAACCAGGCCAATGCTCAGCATTTCAAGCAATGCCACGGCCGCAATGCACAGCAACAGAATTACAGCGGGGAACTTTGACCTTGAAGTAAAAAGTATCAGTGATTTTCTTGCTGCCGCTAGCATTAGCCTGCGTTTACGTTCCGGGCTGGGTGATATCTTTTCCGATCATCTGCGGTGCAAAATATTCGCCCGCATGGCGTCGGAACAACCAACGATAATACAAGTTCATTCGCCGAAGAGGATGCCACCCGGAACGCAACAGCTTGCGAAACTCGCAACGGGCGAGCGTCCCCAGCAGGTATCTGGGTTTGAGAAAGCGCCACTCGTAGGTAGTTGGAACCAATATCATCAGGGAGACGACCGGTGCCCATGCCCTGTGACTACCAAAGCCTAGGGAATAGTCATAGCGTGAAAGCATCGGCGCCAATATGTGATTGAGCACGCATTGATCATATCGGTGTAATCGGCTTTCCCATCTATTATTGATCATCGACGGAGAATAACCGGGCTCATCTTTCCGTACCTTATTCGTCGATATTCGGTCGCCCCACCACCGGAGACCGCCCCAAGTCGACCGTGTCATGCAGTCGTCGTAGGAAATACCGATCCACCAGCAGAATGCTTCCAACGTTGTCCGGTCGCCAAGATCTTCAAGCCTCAACACCGCCAATGACCCGGCCGACAGAATTTGGAGTTCGGCCACTTCGTCAATTGCGCGGCGGATTATATAAATGGGATAGGCTGGATTGTCAGTCTTCGGTTCCAAACGCCGCCAATGTTCGACGCCAGATACGAAATTAGCTCGCGGGTCCCTAATCATGCAGATAACTTTACTACCCGGAAATTCCTCGATAAAACGAAGCGTCCGGCCGATACGATGGGCATGATACAAGAATGTTTTTTTACGCATCATGTCGCGGCCGAGGCACATGTCGTAAGCAGCAACTACGGCAATCAGAAAATTACGTGAAGATACTGGTTTTTCGCCGAGAAGGCCGAGGACATGCCGCCGAAATAGGGGAACGTTGACGTCGATGTCCTGAT
>MDTA01120836.1_pt1 | contig 30024 bp, 51 predicted proteins | sample 811151 | NCBI WGS metagenome assembly MDTA01 (sample SAMN05326648, study PRJNA326480) | marine metagenome | isolation source: seawater | place: Indian Ocean: South | collected 2010 | reverse complement strand
TTTGGATGATTTCGTCGATCACCACGGCTGTTGCACGGTGTTGACTGTTCGCCCATCACCGCGAAAATTGGATCTAATGCTTTGAATCCGTATGGATGTCTGAATTCTGTTGAGATTGACGACATGCAATGGGCCCGAAGGGAATCATGGGTGGTGTGCGAGGTGTGCAGAACCTGATCGGAAACCAAGGTGCCATATCGAATCCGTTGCGGTCGATGTCGGCTCTTGATTTGCAGCTCTGAACACATCAACAAGAGCTCACGTCGACAGGTCACTGACGACTCACTGAAGTCCAGGATGCCCACTCCAGGAGTGGGGTTTGATCGACCGGCTCCGATTATTCGTCGAAGACCTTGCACTCGGGGGAGCCAGGGTGCGTGTCACAGATCTGATCGAGCACCTTGTCACGGTGACGGCTCTCAGGGTTGTTGACGCCCGCATCTTTTTTGGGGTCGAATTCGTCGGGAGAGTGCTTCTCGTTGGTGCTGTAGGGGAGTTCGTACTCCTCAAACTTGTGCTTGCCATCAGCCATTGCGCAATTCCTCCGAGAGAACGAATTTCTGCTGAACTGACACTAGGAGCGTTGCCTTAAGAACGCTGCATCTTTGTCAATTTTTCGGACCTTTCGCGTCTGAAGGGTCAAGGTTGCGGTTGGTCGCTGGAGATGGATGAATCGGTTCTGGACTGTGCTTGTGCCGCGCAGTCGCCCATATCAATGCACTGAGGAGAGAGCTGCGATCGCCATGCAGTCGAACCATGGTTTTGCACTTGAGATTCACTTGCAATAAAGCATGATTTCTGGATTGGTGCAACTCGTTCTCAATAGCAGCGGTGTCGTTGGCCGTGATTGGTGTCGTTGCTCCAGCGAGGTTTCGTCGTCGCGAGAGTTTCGTTACCTTGCGGTGGATTTCGGCCTCTGGCATCAGCCGTCGATGACACCTTGATCCGGTTCAACAGCAACCGATCCTTCAAGCTCTGCCTTCCAAGTGCCACGAACACAGAATCCATCCTGATTCCAGATCGATGCCTTCCCAGTTTTTATCGCTTCAGGACATCGACAGGGTGATCGAAATGGCCTGGGAGGATCGCACTCCGTTTGAAGCGATTGAATTCCAATTTGGACTGTCTGAGTCAGCGGTGATCGCGCTCATGCGCACGGAACTCAGGTCTGCATCCTTTCGAGCCTGGCGGCGGCGTGTGTCTGGCCGAAAGAGCAAGCATGGACGCACCAATCAATCGGATCGTTTCAAAGCGGCGTGTCAGCGTTGATCGCGGCGCTGCTGTTTGGGTCGGCGTCAGACTGAAGGAATATCCACTGATGTCATGACGCGCTCCAGTCGCACTGCGTTGATCACTGGGGCATCCAGCGGTATTGGTCTTTCAAGCGCGCATCGACTCATTGATCGTGGTTGGCGGGTGATTGCGGCTGCCCGTCGTCTCGAGAGAATGGAATCGCTGCGCCAGCGTGGTGCTGAAGTTCTGCCATTGGACATCGCCTCAGAAGCCTCCCGGCGTCAATTGGCTGATGCCATTGAAAGCCGAGTTGGAGGGTTAGATGCGCTTGTGAATAATGCGGGCTTCGGCGATGTCGGGCCTGTGGAGACCATGCCGCTGGATCAGGTTCGCGAGATGTTTGAGGTGAATCTGTTCGGGCTGATGGGTCTGACGCAGCTGTTGCTTCCACCCATGCGGGAGAAACGCTGTGGGCGCATTGTCAACGTGTCATCCATTGCGGGTCGGTTTGTTACGCCTGGCGCGGGTTGGTATGGCGCAAGCAAGCATGCACTCGAAGGCATCAGTGATGCGCTCAGACTTGAAATGCATCGTTTTGGCGTTCAGGTGGTGCTGGTGGAGCCCGGTCTGATTCGGACAGGCTTTGAATCAGTGGCTGATGCTTCTATGCAGACGCATTGTGCCGACCCGATCTGGGGATCAATGATGCGAAAGGTTTCCGCAGGATGGTCCGAGGGGTTCCGAAAGGGGTCCTCTCCGGATGTTGTGGCTAACACGATCGCGACGGCTTTAGAAGCTGACCATCCGAAAGCGCGCTACCGATGCGGACGTGAGTCGGAGTCTGTGTTGGTACAACGCTTTATGCCAACGACGCTTTGGGATGCCTTGGTGCGCAAACGCATGATTGGTTAAGGGGTTGTGAGAGTCGACTCAAATCGCTTCAGATTGGCCATGAGCGCTTGGCTGCGGTTGTGATGATGGCTGACGAGTTCGAGCATTTCGTCAAGACGTTTCCCGAAACAACTTGGGATGTGTACTGCTTCTTCGTTATCCGTGGGAATCATCCAAAGCATGGGAATCGTCGAACATTCGGCGTTTTGATTGGAGCGGATTTCAAAATGATCCACCTGCTCCCAGCCAAAGTTTTGCACCCGATAGTTTCGGCATAATCTGAACCCAAAAGAATCGATTTCTATCCACGTTGCACCTCGTCTTAAACGTGACTGGGCGCATTTGAGGCCAAAGCCACTGATGCCCAGGCCTCCGAGCCCGGCCAAGGGAAACTCGATTAGCAAGGCCATCGACATCAGGCCAACCCCGATCGCTAATAGCAGGATCAAGACGCCTTGGAGGCGATTCGGACGCAACACAACGCGATCCTGCTGATGGAGAGATGCTGGCATCGAGATCAACTCCGATCTGCTGGATTTGATCATGACGTCGTCCCCATGCGGTTTCCAGGGCTCGTCACAACACCTTCAGTTGTGACTTACAACGCTTGGAGCCTATGCCACTCTTGCTTGAGGAGATTGGGAATCGGTCTGGGTTTGTAATCGCGTGAATCAACTGGACCATGGCGTCGAACGGCATTCACCAACATCACGCTTTCACTGGTCCGGTTGATCGCTGCATGGGGGATGAAGGGCGGAATCCTGACCCAAAGACGCTCAGAGTCGCATAGATGGATGCATTTGAAGGTCTTGTTTTGCAAAATCATTAAGTCAAGACTGCCGCGCAGAACCATGAGCTGGTCTGTTTGATTGCGATGGCAGTAAAGATCAGAATGGAGACTTGGCTTGACTTCAGCGATCAACGTTTCATCGCAAAGGAGAGGGTCACTGAAGAAAGCTGTCCCTGAATCGTGACTGGTGCATTGAAAAATTTCGATGTTTTGAACTTGCATCGCCCCTACCGTTTATGTACAAATTATGTCAATGTTTCCTGTTGAGGTGCTGTATGCGATGGCACGAATTGCTGTATTTGTGAGCAATTGATGATTGAATCATCGATGACTTGATTGGTGATAATGCTATGGAGCCGTTGTAGGGATCAGCATTGACGGTGAAATCAGTTGAAACCCTTCATTCTTCAGTTTTGCATTGGAGACGCGTGCGTTCATATTCCTTTCGTTTGGTGATGGGGTATGACTCCAGATCACAGGTGGTAGGCCGTCGAGATCGCAAATCATCGTTGAGAGTTCACGGCGGCTCAGCTGCATGTCATCTACAAGATTGTAAATCCCTTCCAATTGGTTCTCGTAGGCAAAATAAATCCCTCGCGTGATATCAACAATGTTGCTCCAGGCAGTGACTGCGTTTCCATATTTCGGCACTTGCTGACCAGCCGCTTGTCGAATCATGGACACCATGTCTCGCCCAGGGCCATAAATGCCGCCGAGCCTCAGGATGCAAATTTTGAATTGGTTGCTGCTGAGATCCAGCACAAGCTCTTCAGCTGCTCCTAGCAATGCATTCACAGGAGAGTGGGTGTCCACTGCTGAGTCCTCCGTCACCGATGCACCCCCTTGGTCTCCGTAAAGACCGGCGCTGCTGATGTAGGTGATGTGGAGGGATTTTTGTCTTGGTCGTTGACGCAACGCGTGGGTAAGGTTCCGAATCCCCCGAGCAAACACACTGCTGTATCCCTCACCCTTCATGGTGGGTGCCACGCTGATTAATAGCCCGTCAAGCGAATCTGTAAAGCTCAGATCCAAGTCGGAATCAGTGATGTCGAGCAGGTGGGCGCCATGCAGAAGTTCTTGCAACTCTCCAAGCCTTGCCTTGGAACGCGTCGTAGCGATGACGTGATGGTTGGCGTACTTGAGACGAATGGCCGTGTCCATGCCGACATAGCCACAACCAATCACTCCAAACCGCATGCTCTTCGCCTCATCAGTCAAGCAATGTTTACAGCTCTTGACCTTGACCCAGTGCAGCGGTGCCTACCGTTCAGGCGTTCTTGTGTTCGTGGATGCTGACGCTGTGTTCGCCATGCTTGGCTTGGTCAAGGGCGTGTCAGTGAAGTGGACCAAGATCAGCAGTCTCAACTGGAGCGATTGCGCATCGTGTTGGCAGTGGCACGCCGCAATGGCAATCAGCTGTTCATCGACAACATTGAGAAAGAGATCTCGGCTCTTGAGAGTGGCGCTTGTTCTCCCATCGTTGAGGAGTATCTGACTGACGAAGAGCGGCGGGGATAGTCAATCCCTGTGTTGTCGGAATGCGGTTGCAAGACGGCAAGAGTGCTGCTCTTTGGGTGGGGCGTCTTAAAGCGTCAGCTGCTTGGCATACAAAAACGAATCACCGTAGAAAAGGCTTTGCCGTCCAACACGATCATTTCGGCGTCGGCCTATTCGCAGTTCTGGCAGAGGCTCATGGTCGGTGCGATGGCTTGGATGGAGTGGACATCATTCATGTCTTTCAGCCCCTGTGGACTCTGAAGAGCTGACTGTTCGAACAAGTCCATGCATTCGTGGCCTGAATGTTGCTGCGCTCGATGTTGTTTTTTCGGTTTGAGTCCCATGGGCAACTGTGATTCTTGGTTCACACGCGTTTGATGGGAATCACGGTCATTCCCACTGGCGCCAGGGCGATCAACGCGAGCTTGAGATGTTGAATTCCGAAGGGGATCCCAACAATGGTGAGAAAGCAGGCCAGTGCCGAAGACAGGTGGCCGATGGCAAGCCACCATCCCGCCACCAGGAACCAAATGACATTGCCGATCAATCCCAGTGGACCTGTTCCCAGATCGCGACGTCCGGAATGTTCAAGTCGGTTGACCGCTTCGTAGCCGAACGGCCAGAGCGAGAAACGCCCGATCACAACGCATGACCGTGCCCAGGGCAGTCCAACGATGGTGATGGCACAGAGCAGACCTGCGAGCCACCAGCCCAGTGCCATGACCAGGCCGCCCAGGACCACCCAAAGGATGTTGAGCAGCGAACTGATCATGCCTGCGATACCGCGTGCAGCTCCATTTTGGCTCCGTTTGATCCCGCTCTTTTTGAGAGGCGATGATGAAAGAGATTCTCTGATCGACTAGTCCTCGTGACCAAGACGCCCGTTCAACGTTTCCTGGAGCATTTGGGACGTGACCCCGTGCTCCAGGTGAAGGTTGAGGCTGCGGTGACCGCGGATGAGGTGGCCTTGTTGGCTCAGGAGCTTGGTTACGCCGTTTCGGGTAGCGATCTGTTGATGCTGTCGGGTCGACATGCACCCGGTGTTCGTGTCACTCGCGTCGATCATCCTGGGGAATATCCAGGCCGTTACTACTGAACGCAACAGATCGAGGCCATTGCCAAGGTGCTGCCATGGCCACGCTGGTCGACACCCCAGGAAGGACGAGCAGACATGCCAAACCGGTGAAGATTTCATCGAGATTTCCATCATCGAGAACCTGATGGGAGTTGTCGCCGGCATCGCAGGGTCAGGCCAGAAGGGTGGATCCATCGCTGTCAATCAGACGGGGTCGCTTGCCCTTTTGGTTCCTGCTGGGATGGTGTCTATCCCAAGTTTTTCTCCGAGATTCGCAGCGACCCTTGCAAACAGATGCTGGAGGTGGAGTTCTGATTCGGCTTCCAGTTCAACCACCAGATCCGCCCCTTCTGTGTCAATCCGGACGTCGTCGAGCTTGTGGACCATGCACCACTTACTCCCCTTTGAGATCCCTCTGGATGTGAGGTTGGATCAGCAATAGGTCTTGGCCATAACATGCGTGAACGCGATGGGCGCTCACGTCGTTGCCACATCCAAGATCTCGCGCAGCGAGGTTGCATCGCTAGTCCATCGTTGCCAAAGATCCTGCTGAAGCAGAACCCGAAGCGTCGTCTAGATGTTTTGGACTCCAGAATCTGTGTTCGTTCCTCTTCGGATGCCGTGATGCCCGAGCCCATTCAGTTGATCAGAATCGTGCGGGATGACGGCCAACAGGACGCAATCACGCGCAGGCACTACAGCCATTACAACGAGGCTTATGACGAATTAGAACGCTTCTATGCAGGTTTGTGCTGTTCGGACGAACGCATCGAGTATTCCATTATTGACGCTGCTCGGACAGCATCAGAACAGTGAATTGACTGACATCGAGATGCAAATTGTCTTGCCTGAGGTGACACTCAACTCACATTAAATTGAGCCTGGCGATGACGTGTTGTGTCAAACGCCATTCATCAGCATTAAGCCGATGTGGTGACACCAGGGTTGTTTCAAGACTTCATTCGATTCATTTCACGCTCAATGTCTTGGCTGCTAATTGGTTTGTCAGGATGCTCAAACGACCATGCTTGGTAAAGCAGGGTTAGACCCCAGAATGCAATCGGCCAGGCCGGCCAGAAATCTCCTTGGCCTGACAGTGCCCAGATCACGATCAGTGTGAGGTTCGTGATCACATAGGTTTGAAACTGTTTTTTCAGGCCTTTTCGATGCTTGAGGCGAGCGAGGGCTTCCTCTCTGAGCTTTTCAGTGCTCATGATTTAAGTGTCATGATCTGCCCACCGATTTTGCCATGGCTAATGAGGTGAATTCAATGCGCTTTACAGGAATGAATCATCGAGCACGATCATTGCTCTTCCTACAAATGTGGGTGTGTTTGTTCAGCAGCTGACGATCCTGAGTTGCTTGATGGCTGTCTGATGCGTAGGGACTGTGCTCAACCTTTGATTGGGTGCGCCTGCTTCACCTCATCCTGCTCGGGTAGGAACTGAAGTCATCCTTGCTTGGGCGTGGATGGACTGCAGTGGCGACCAACCATGGCGCTTGAACAGCTGAGGACATTTCCAGTGCGTCTGCAGGACGATCCCAATCGCAAGGCTCTTGTGTTGGCTGCGGCGACAGCCGATGATGTTGCCAAGATCGCGGCTGAATTGGGTTACGAGTTTGCAAGCGATGCGTTGCCTCGTTTCTCCAGGCAAACAGTGGGTCGTGTCACTGTCTCCAAGCAGGAAACGCCCGGTGAATACAATTAATACTTCGTTGTCTGAACGTTGCTGAAGGCACGACCCATCGGTTTTTGAGTGAATGAAGCGTCTTCCAGGCCGCAGTCAGCCTCAGTGGCTTCAGCAGCTGCTTGGAATGGGTGTGTTGGTGATCGCGACGATTTGGATGATCACCTTGATCCCTCTTCTTCTGGTGGTGGGGTTGATTGCTGCAGTTCTGTTGATCCCTGTTCTGCGGCAGATGCGTCGGGAGATTGATCAGTTGGAGCGCAGTCAGCGTGGAGATCCACCACCACCGCGTGATGTCACTCCCTGGCATCAGCGAGCCTGGAATCGCTGGCACAACCGTTAATTGGTTGGTTCAACGACCGGCGCGATCGAATGGATCACCAAGATTGCTGTTGTGAGCAGTGTTGGCATGGATTTGAGGAGGTCGCGGATGCGACTCTTGGGTAGGTCAACCCTGATCGTTTGAGTCGGGTAGGCCGTTTGTCGCTAAGAGGGAGTTGTTCCTGCTTGTCTTCCCATGTCAGAAGAGCAACTCAAGGCCTTCCTTGAAAAGGTCAAAGTCGACTCTCGCCTTCAGGAGATACTCAAAGCGGCTAAATCGCCCGATGAAGTTGTAGCTATCGCGAAAGATCATGGTCATGATTTCACTTCTGACAAGATCAGCCAGCTTCGCGAAGAGGAGCTTGAAGAGGTGGCTGGTGCTGGAGGCAGGTCTTTCTGGTGGTCAGTCGGTTGTGGAACCTGTGCGCAACAAAATATTTGAGCATTGAACCGATCGAAATAATGAAGCATTGATTTGTTGCATGACCGGCAACATTTTTGAGAATTCGCTTCCATGCTGATCCGTCAGGCTTGCAGCCGTTGGGTCCAATAGAAGAGTGCAGGATTGCCCTATTTCACCCATGGGTATTCCGACAGCACGCGTCGAAGCGAACACAGCATGGCGATCACATCGTGCTGCCCGATTCTCCGATTGCTACCCGCATCCTGCGGGTGGCCCATCCAATTCCCGAAGGTTCTCACCTGATGCATGCAACTCAGTAACCATGGGTCCATTCCTAAGAGCCTTAGTTTCTGAATCCCTTGATTCAGCCCGCGCAGTTCATCATCACCTTGGCTTCGCAGGTTATGTCTGACCAGTCGCTCCATCAGTCGTCGTGCGTGCATTCCAAGTGAGATCGGCGAGAACTCATCGCTTTCCAGCAACCGCAGAAGTTCGCTGAGATCAGAGGTGATTCGCAGTGGTTTGAGGCTTTCGTCTTCCAGAAGTCCATGCAGTAGCCGACGGAGATGATCAAGGCTTGCTGAATCACCTGGACGTTCAATCAGCGTGTGATGCGGGTCCTGCCTTTGAATGGCACGGTCAATGGTTTGCCCCAGGGGTCGCATGACGGCATCGTCACTGTCGAACAGGATCAAGCGATGCAGCTCGGGCAGATGTCGGAAGCCCTGGCGGCAGAGCTCCAGCAACCTGGAGTAGTCGCGCGTTTCCTCGCGGCTTGTTGGGTGGAGGCCAAACAAAGGAGCAGCAACGGTGTGGCAACGAATGCCTTGCATCGGCAGGATCGCCAGCAGTGAAAACAGGCGGTTGAAGGCATCCCATGGTTCGTTGGCTTGGGCACCTGCTTTCAAGCCTGCGGCGACGACAGCCACCCGTTGGAAATGGCTGTTGAGATTCCGACCGCCTCGATTGGTTGCAGCTGGCTGGAGCTCTAGCGGTTGGCTGACCCAGCTGTTCAGCAGGCTGCCACTGAGATCCACCGCTTTGGGGACTCTCTCAAGCTGGAAGCCAAAACTGTCTTGGAGCTCCATGGCCAGGATGCCGTGATGGTTCTCCTCGTTTGGGCGAGTGGCGGAGATCGCGAGCAGATCCACATCCAGACCCATCCCAGGGAAAAAGCCCGCCCTTAGTTCCAGATTGCGAGCGCCGTTGCTGGTTTCCAGATCAAAGGCATTGAGGAACATGAGCAGAAGCAGCCACCCGATGATCTTCGGTCAGAGTCGGTGATCCGTTGCAGGATGATTGCTGTCATGCATGCAGCGACGCTGTCGCGAGATTCCGTGGACTCCATTGATCCTCTTCTGCAAGCAGGTTCCATTGCGGATGGAATCGAGCACTTGTCTGACCAGCTCACACCAGCTGTGATCCGCGCAGCGCGATTGGATGCCAAAGGTCGCGCTGATCTGGATCGGATCGAATACGCGCTTGGAACGATTGGCAAGGCGTTAATCCTCACTGATTACGCCATCGACGAGAACAAAGACATGGACAAACTCCAGGCTTTCCGGGAATCGCAGCAACGCTGATCAGTTGCGAACGAGATTGTTCCGCGTGGATCAAGGGACGCCTCGTTGGATTGACCTCGCCCTCAGCTGTGAAGCCCAATACTCTGGGTTCCCTTGCATCGTGTCGTATGGCAGTCCTGGGGCGACAGGCCATTTTGGAAGCGATCGACCGTGGTGAGATCACCATCACGCCTTTTGATCCTGCAAGGGTTGGCCCCGCTTCGGTGGACCTCACCTTGGCCAGCAGCTTCAGAGTGTTCCGCAAGGTTCATGAAGTGATCGATGTGGACGAACACACCGACTACCGCTCATTCACCGACAAGATTGATGTGAATGATGGCGATCACATCCTGATCATGCCAGGAGAAACGATTCTTGGAATCACCTTGGAGCGCCTCCGCCTCAGCCCAGGACTGTGTGGGTGGCTTGAAGGACGGAGTCGGTTTGCCCGGCTTGGCTTGATGGTGCATATCAGTGCACCATTTATGGGCCCTGGCATTGATAGTCAGCAAGTGCTCGAGATGAGTAATTTCGGGCCGGCCCCGTTGGCTGTGCATCCCGGCACCGCAATCTGTCAGTTCATTTTTCAGACTTTGGACGGAGAGGAGCACTACCAAGGGCGTTTCGCTGGTCAGAGCCAACAAAGCTTCTGACCCGATGTGGTTCTAGTTCGCCACACCGCAGGCGATTCGGGCACCGCCACCCCCAAGAGGAGGGGTATCGCCATAGGTATCGCCTCCGGCATGCACGATCAGAGCATGACCGCGGAGGTCAGCGGTGTTCAGTCGAGGTGCAACGACATCGGTGCGTGTGACGCCATCCACATCAACAATCAAGCGACTTAAGTCACCTCGATGTCCTTGACCGAAAGGCCCTTGGTGCGTGTTGGTCTGATCGGGATCCCAATGTCCAAGGGCTGCGAGGCCTGCAACAGCAATCCCTTCACCATTCTGGGCGATTTCGCATGATTCACCCTCATGCAGGTGAAAACCATGCTCGCCCTCAGGCAAACCTTGAACGGAGGGTCTGATGACCAAGCCGTCGGGACCGTCCTCTGCCTTGACGCTTCCGATCGACTCACCGATGCCTTGATCACTGATGCTGTTCATCGTGATCGTGATGTTGTTGGCCATGGCGGTTCCAGGCCACAGCAAAAGGCAGCACAACGAAAGCAGGGTGACCAGTCGATGCATGTGGTGCTGGTTGACTTCAATCATTCTGAGGTGGCATGCGCGTGGCTGTGGACGCTGAGCGATGGAGATGCATCGTTCCCGCAATGCCTTAAGAGAGCCTTTGTCCTTCGGCTGAACACAACGTTGTCCTTGACATCCCCGGAGAATGGGTTTGATGGTTTCACGATCGGTCATGCGAATTGCTGACTTCCTGTATCGAAGGTTCGGACTCAATATCTACAAAGCTGCTCCAAATTTGCGTGCTCATCCTCTTGAGCAAAATGTGCCTGCACCCTCTCAAAACAGCTCTGAGGAGCCTGAGCCTGAAGCACCAAGCCAGCCTGCTGCTTCGCCGTCCGAGGTCATTCACATCGGTCCGCGTGGTGGTCGCTACAAAGTCGACTCCAAAGGTCGAAAGATTTATCTCAAAGCCGGCTGATTCGTTTGTCCAAGCTCTCGCGAAATGGGTGATGCCCTCGGTTCGTCGAGCTCATGGTTTGAATGTGGACATGCCTGCGTCACAATCATTCGAGTTCTGACAGGCATGATGCAGGCGATTTTCAACGGAACGGTTCTTGCCGAGAGCGATGACATCGTGATCGTGGATGGCAATCCGTATTTTCCTCGCGAGGCCATGCGTACGGATTTTTTTCGCGCGTCAACGCACACCACCGTTTGTGGTTGGAAAGGAGAGGCCCGTTACTGGGATGTGGTTGTGGACGGTCAAGAGATCAGCAATGTGGTTTGGAGCTATGACGCACCGAAGCCGGATGCTGAGAAGATCCGTGAGCGGTTTGCTTTCTACCGTGGCAGGGGTGTTGTGGTGCATTAAAGCTTCAGCGCCTGCGGCTTCGCCGGTTGGCTTTACGGGTGCCACCGTATTGATAATCCGGCTGTGACTTCAGCGTCGGCCAGCATGTAGGGCAGACCAACGTCCATGTCTTCAGCAGGCGCGTTCGAACTCGGTAGTGCAACGGTCCTGCACTTCTGCAGATCTCACATTCGATGGTCTGATCGCTGACGTCATGCTTTGGCATGGCTAAGCGTTGGTGTCGAGCAGTAGGAACTCTTGCTGACGTCGCTCCAGTTGATTCAACGCCTCCTGGGGGTGTCGATGGCTTGGCATGAGTTGCACAACCATGGGCCGTTGGCCGAATAACACCATGGCAATGGCTTCGCGGTTGGGATCGTAGGACTGCAGAGCCTGTGTAATTCTCGTTTTGCTGGCGTCGTCTCCGAGGCAGCCCAGCGCTGCTTCAACATCGGAACCGGTGAGATAAGAAGGGCGGAGTTGACTAGGCTCATCGCTCCAAGGCCAGGGCCCAGACTGGCTTGTGGTTGCACGAACGACAACCAACCCTGCCCCTTGGGATTGAAACCCTTGCCACGCCCAAGCCTCAAGAAGTTGTCGATGCTCTTGAAACCACCGGGATTCGCGGTCAAGCGTCGGTTGTCGGCGAGCGGTGAGCGTTGGATTTGGAAACCTGTTCAGCGTCATGGTGCTGAATGCAAGCCGAGCGAGTTGTTAGCAGTTTGTAGGCTGAGGTTTGAAAAGTAAAATGTGCAATCTTCATTGATCGATGAACGTCGCTCATGAGCATGCCCTGCAAAGGGTGCACCTTCAAATCATTGTTGAAGTTGAGCGGCAGGGATCATTGACCGCTGCGGCTGACGCTTTGTCGTTGACGCAGTCGGCGCTCAGTCACTCGATCAAAAAACTTGAGAAACAGCTTGGCCTGACGATTTGGGTGCGAGATGGCCGGCGCTTGCATCTCACTTCAGCAGGTCGTTATCTGTTGTCGTTAGGTGAGCGACTTCTGCCTCAGCTCTCTGTTGCGGAAATGCATCTAACGCAATTTGCGACTGGTGTTCGCGGGACCTTGCGAGTGGGTATGGAATGTCACCCTTGTTATCAGTGGCTTCTGAGGGTGACTGAGCCCTATTTGCGTTCCTATTCAGATGTGGATATTGATGTTATTCAGAAATTCCAGTTTGGCGGCTTAGATGCACTGATTAATCATGAAATTGATGTGCTTGTAACGCCCGATCATGTTTTGAAGAAGGGTCTCCATTTTGAACCTGTTTTTGACTATGAACAAGTTCTTGTGGTGTGTGCCAATCATCCTTTGACATCGCAGTCATGGGTGAAGCCACAAGACTTGAAAGACGAGGTCTTGTTTTCTTACCCCGTCAGTTTGGAAAGACTTGATATCTATCGATCTTTTTTCACGCCTGCTGGGCTCGCTCCGGCTTGCCACAAGCGTGTTGAAACAACGGACATGATCTTGCAGATGGTGGCTTGTGGTCGGGGTGTAACGGCCTTGCCGCGCTGGCTGGCTGAGGGTTACGCGGAATCGATGGATTTGGTGGTGCTTCGTTTGGGTGAGGACGGTATTGCAAAGCAGATCCATCTGGGTCTCCGAGATGAATCTCTGCGATGTGACTACATCGCTGGTTTCGTGCGCGAGGCACAAACGTCGAGATCGGCGTTGTCGACCGATTAACCGCAACGCGAGCGGACGTTCAGCGGCTGAGGGTGGCGTCCGCGCCATGAAGACCCTCGAAGCCCGAAGGCCCAACCTTGGTCGCGGCGTGTTCCGCCTGTCGCTGGGGTATCCGCCAAGTTTGTGAACTGAGCTCAGGCTTCAGTTGGAATCTCGCACGCGTTTCACGGCTAGACCGGCCTCAGCCGCAGTGACCCCAGCCAGAGCGATCAAGCCGAGCAGTCCGACCCATTGGTTGCGAATCTCAAAATCTGGTGCTGCGTTTTGGCCGAGGACGGCTCCTGCAAGAAACCAGGTGGTGGCGAGCACGGAGGTGATCCAATAGGGCTTCCAACGTCGCTGGTACAGATAACCAGCACCAAGACCAGGGATCACGTTCAAGACTACGGCCACCCAGCCGGCGGACGCCGCCAGGATCTGCGCGTTGGTTGGTTTGGACGACGACTCAGGTGCGGACGGCGTCATGCGCTTTTCTGGCTTGCCGCGTAAGCCACGGCACCGCCGGCCACCAGAGTCAGCAGACCGGTGCTCACCAAAAAGCCCGTCAGCATGATCAGCCCTAGGAAGGAGCCCAGCAATGACATTTTCACCCGTAGCAATTTCGACTTCATCAGCATCACCAGCAGAAGCAGCACGGTGGCTTTCAGGCCTGCGATTTTGGCGGCACTGATCGGACAGAACGGAATGAGTGGTGGAAGCATGGGGGCGGTGCTGCGCAGAAGTGCGACGCTGTCACTCTGACGTTTCCAGCGTTCTCCTGTGGATCAGCGTGTTCAAGAGCTGTTGAATCGGTTCTCTCGGGGGGTGCTGACACTGCTGCTGTTGATTCCGCTTTTGCTGGCTTGCGAGGCTGAGCCCGCGGGGGCGGCATGGATCTGTGATGGTGATCGACTCACCGCGGAAGTGGTTCATTTGGGCCGCGATGCGATTGGAACCACAACAGAACCGATTCCCAACATCAGTGATGGCACCTCGCCAGGTGATTTGATTCTGTTGACTTGGCGCGGTGTCACGCTTCAGTTGCCGCGCACGAACAATGCGGGGGTTCCCAGTTACACCGATGGACGTTGGTGGTGGCAGGTGGAGGATCCGGACCACCCCGATTTCCGCCAGAGGCGATCGTCCATCATTCAGTACACCTGCGATGCAGAGACCTCCTGATCATTCTTCAGGCAACCGACGCCAGACCTTGAAGCAGCATGTATTCGTAGGCCGCTGCAGCAAGCAGCAACGCTCCGATCACACTTAGAAGCACACGACCATCCATGACGTCACAGGCTCTCAGCCGCAAAACGATTGGAGTTGCAAACTAGGCGCAATCCGTGATGTTGCATTAGTTGATGTTGCGATTCCGACGTTGCTCCTCTTCTTCAAACCGGTCGGTTTCTTCCAGGATCCAACCGTCATCTCTCATCATTGAGTTGATGACCTGATCTCGATAGTCAACCTCGAGCGCACCGTTGATTCCAAATGCTGCCATCACTCTGTCGCGATCGCCGATGATCTCTTCACGGAAGAGCTCGTAGAGATCTGGGTTTTCGATCAGAACGGGATCGGGCTTGCCATTCATTCGCCACAACCATCGGTAGAAAAACGGTTTGTGCTTTGCTTTGATCTGCACGATGCGCATCAGCTCGTGGGTGGACAGCAGATCACAGCGGGTTTGTGTCTCCCAGATCTCTGCGTCGCTGAGTGTTCCTGCTGCGTGTTTGCAGTGATCGAATAAGGCTTTGATGGTCTGCTGGGGTGTGAGCTTGAACGGCAGGGACTCAGGATCAATGACCTCCTGCACCAGATACACCATTCGAGTGAGGGCATCTTTGCTGAATGTGCCCGTTAGGGCATAAACAGCTGCGGCTTTGCGGATGTCCCAGAACCAGCCGGGATTGTCGCGGCAAGCCGTAGTGATAAGGGTGTCAAACGCTTTTTGAGCGTCTGCGCTGATGTGGATGGATAAAGCCTGGATCGCCGAAGCGAACTCCTCCTCCAGCTTCTGAGCAAAGTGTTGCTGATGCGCTTGGTAGGTCGGACTGCTGCGCCACTCCTCTGGAGTGCTGCGCCACTGTGGTGGAGGTTCGGGGCAGCGGTACAACTGAAAGCGTTCCTTGCCCTCCAAACTCCAGTTGTAAGCCCTCAGATCCTCCACATTCACCCCTTCCACGAGGTGAACATCAATCTCGTGATTTGAGGTCACCAGACGCACCACCGCCAGTGTGCTTTCTGGAGGTATGACGGTCTCGATGGCGATCAAGCCTCGTCCCTCGCTGGACACTTCAATCAATCGGCCATCGTTGCGATGGCTGAAGCTGTTCAAGCAATTGTCATGTGAGCGTTCGCAGCGAAGTTTCTTGGTGATTGGATCGATGCTGGTGATGTAAGAACCAATCGCCTCGCCATGCGTGCCGCTTGGTCTCCAGGCGCTTTCGTCATCACGACAGATGAACACAACCCGGTTGTGGATCTGCTGGCTCAAAATCATCATTCAGATGGGTCAATCATGTTTCTCTGCGCAGCTCTGAAGAGCTTAAGAATATGCCAGTGTGGTGTTTGCCTGTGATTAATCATGATGGTACAGACCAGGCACTTTGACGACGTTTGTACGCAAGATTGAAGATATAGACTACAAGTCAAGTGAACTTCAAATGCTCTATTTTGATTTTCACATTCTCAAGGTTTTCTGTGGGTGTTTCTTCTTGGCCGGCGAGAAAAGCACCGATCACCGCAATGGCGAACAAGAAAATCAAAACAAACAGATATTTCATGGATTGAAGGGATTGAAGGAGTTGATGTGTTGGTTCTGATCAAGCGTCGGTTCACGATTCGCTGGGGCCCTCGATGAAGACGACTTTTTGACAGTCTTTCGGATTAGCTCGAACCTACGTGGCGCTTGAAAATGATGATTGACTTGATGATTAAATTGTCAATGAACCTTGGCTCATTGTTTCAATCACTTTTCTTCCTCGACAGGGGCTGTATTTTTTCTGCAGACCCATTCTGGCAAAGGCTTCCCATCCTTGTCAGTGCAGTTTTCGAGGTTGTCGACATCGATATTGCATCCTGCGACAGTAACGGACAAGATGAGTACAGATGAGATTCGCCAGAACATGGTTTCATCTTCATTGACCACTCAACTCTAATTGATTCACGGCAAGACGTCGAAAGTGATTTGTCTGGATTGAATTGTTTCCTTAGGAGCCATCCTGGTGTGCCTTTGTGTCATTGAACTGAGCCTTGGTCAGTGCGTTGCTTCACGTCGCGCGACTGCCAATGGTTTGATCGGCATGACGCGGTTCTGGATTGCTTGCAAAATTGTCACCTGACGGTGAATTCTGTGAAGATACCCGTGTGAACAATCAAAAGCACCGTTCAGTCGCGTTCTTGGGAACTCGCCTGTGGTGATCGTTCAGCACTCGCTCCTAACAACAGGAAAGCTCCTTGATGCATTGGCATGATCCACGGTGGATTCTGGTGGCTTGGCTGGTGGTGGCTCTAGCCAGTGCGCTGCGCTTCTGGAGAATCACAGGACCGTTTCGTGCGCGTTTGCGTAGCCAGCAACGGCTAGCAGCGCTGAACCCTGAGCAGGCACGCCAATCGTTAGAGCGTTCTTGGAGAAAGCGTGATGCAACCAACCCGCACTGAATACGATGGCCTGATGGTGGATCCCACTCCACAAGACCAACTGGAACAGGACTTGGCTCAGGCCCAGGACCTTGGCCGTTGGCTCAGCGATGATGAACGTCTGGAACGGCAACGCGCTGAGCAGCAGGCGCTCACTGACAAGCAACAACAGGACCAACATCGGCTCAAGCTGGTGGCGTTAGCCATTGTTTGTGTGGTGATACCGCCGTTATGGCCACTCGCCTTTGGAATCACTCTGCATTTGCTGTTTCCGAAAACCTTTGGTCGGTTGCTGTGGGTCGCTGGTGGAAGCGCAGTGGTGTTGGGGGTGCTGACGGTTGGAGTCGGTTTGGCGATCGCGACGTGTCTCTGGATGCTGATTCAGTCCTGGATTTGAAAACAATGTAACGTCCGACACCAAATGCTCTTCCTGCGTTCATGATTAGTTTGCTCGTGCGTGTGGTGACACAGACCGCGAGCGAAGACTCTTCAGCTAGCCGTAACAGCTGGATGAGTCTTCACGGCTTTTTGCATCCCGGTTCAGGCATGGAGCATGAGCCATGCCAAAGAGCATCCAACCAAGAGGGACACCAGTCCGAGGATGGCTTTCCAAAAGCGTGGGTCGGTGGGTTCAAACAACGACCTGGAAGGCTCACCCGATCAGTCTGATGGATCCATTGTCGACCTGGCGCAGCAGGTCCGATCTGAGCTTGAGATCTTGGTCGTCAAGGTTCTGAAGCATCAAAACAGAGCGATAAGCGTCGACGGTGATGCTGCTGTGAAGCTTGGCTTTGAGATACAGCTCAACCATTCCGGGCACGAAGTTCCTTAGACCCTAGTGCCCATGACTACACATCCGGGCACTCTCCATCGCAATTGCTTGTTGGCAAATAGATGGAGTCTTGGAGGCCCGTGTTCGTTGGCCTGTGCCGACGGCTGGCGGGTTAGCTGTCAGTGCCGCTGATCGGCGGCATGCCCTGCCGCATCACCCAACTGGTGGCTGCCTTTTGCGTTTGCCACGCCGTCATGAGCTGCCGGGCCAACTGACGCAATTGATCGGGGTCAGTCGTTGTTTCCAGGGTGCGATTGAATTGTTCGATCTGAAAGCGCTGCTCAACTGTGAGCTGGATGCTGCCGTTCATGTCGATCTCCATGAGGGAGTGACTGCAAGGTATCGGCAGAAAGCAAACAATTTGTTGCAAATCGCACGGTTAAGTCGCTTTTTGAGGAACTTCTCACCTAAGAGGCTGAACGGTGAACTGTGCCTGTTTTGGTGCTCCTGTTTGAGTTGTTCAGTTGATCCTGAACACTGTCCACATGGTGTCAAGACAGATTTTTGCTTGGCAAGTGTCGTGGTTTGTTATGACGCCAGGGCCTGGGATGCCTGATGGGATTGATTTTCAATCCCGTGCGCCAGGGCAGACACATAGCGGCGTCCCGCACGGTTGGCATCCTCAACAGATCGATAATTGCCAACGTGGGTGTATTCCTTTCCGTTGGTGGTCGCTGAAACGGAGTAAAGGTGTTTGGTGACGCGTTGAACGCTCCATTGCATAAAGCAGGCTGGTGCTGACTGATGGATTGCCATTCTCACCTCGACGCTGATTGTGTGGAATTTATGACACGGTCATGGTTTTGGAGCACTCGCTTCTTGTTTCGCAAATAAGTATTTATTTTTGCTTAATAAAAATGGTTGCTTATGTCTGTGAGGAGGGATGTATTGGTTTGCGTGTGAAATTGGAGCAGGTTTGATGTTCTGATGCTTCTGGCATCGCTTTGGAGGATGCCTCCTTTGCCTGCCAAGGCTGTTCATCATGGAGGCCCATTCCCGTCGCTTCGCTCTGGATGCGTCCAAGTGATCGCCCCACCAAAATTTGCCCTGTCTGCGGCCGACCCTTTCAATGGCGCAAGAAGTGGAAGGACGTCTGGGACGAAGTCCGCTACTGCTCAGAGCGGTGCAGGCGCCATAAAAAAACCTCCGATCGTCGATCGAAGGTTTGAACACTCGTGCCGAAGCTCCCATCACCCGGCCCAAAAGCGTCAGCAGGACACTGCAAAGTGCGCTCTGCTCACCACACCATCAATAGGTCTGGTGTGCGGGTTCGCGCAAGCCCCAGATTTGGTGTCTCTGGCGGTGTGTAGGAGGGCATGGTGTCGCGTTTCGGCGAGCAAGATGCTTGGTCGATGCCCTGCGCCACACTAGATCTAGCGTGTGCCGCTTTGAAACTGTCATTTTCCGATTTTGCGAGAAAAATCCCCCGCCGAAGGCAGGGGTGGTTGGGGTGTGTCAGCGGCCGTCTTGCCTTGTTTCGACGATGCCGCCCACCCGGTTCCTCACAGAGGAACCATCGCGAGCCAACTGTCACTGTGCCAGTTGGTGTTGGACGCTTGGCCTGCTGGCCCTAGAGGTCTTGCGTCACGTTTGGCAATCAGCAACGGCCAGCCAGTGAAGAGCTGTAAAGGGCCTATGCAGTTTTCAAGTTGTTCCCGGCAGCGCCGACATTGAATGAGACTTGATGGTTAGGGCGGGTCTCCATGTCGCTTCCTGGTCTTCTGCTTGTTCTTTCTGGCTTGGAGCGCGTGGACGGTCAGGGTGTTGTGGCGCTCGTGCTCTTGATCATGGCTCTCACGGTTGTGGGTCGCCGAATGAATAATCCCGGTCTTTAAGGATTTTTTGAACACTGCATGCTGGCTTGATCGTGGTCAATGGAAACACTGAGTTCTTATTGACCCAAGGTGAATCGATGATCGTTTGAGGATGTGTTTGCGAGTTTGATACTGCTTTGCCAGGTACACGAACTGCCTACATTCTCATTGTGCTCATGATCTCAATGGTTCACTCTTCCATTCAATGTATTGTTTATTACTTCAACATTAAATTCAGCTGACGATCCATGATTGTGTTGGTGAAGTGATGAACCTACACAATCAAAACTTCGGACACGAAGTGGTTTGAAGTCTGGGCCGAGTACGTGATCGATGGCTGGTGTGCAGCCCGTTGTTGGATTGTCAGATGGTGCGGCCAAGGTATGACGGTCGCTTGATGGGATCTCGGTCTCTGTTCTGAAGCCCGAGGTTCGTTCCCTAGTGTTCTCTGATCAATCACCAAGGAGCACCACTGTTTGGCGACGCGTCACATGCCCCTTCCCACACTTGCTGTTGGATTGCTGGCGCTGCTGATGGCCTGTTCTGGGCCGAGCCGTTTGTCCTCGACGGAGCGTGACGCCACAACGGATGCTCGCCCAAAGGTTTTGACCACCTTCACCATTCTTGCCGACATGGCGAGCAATGTTGCTGGCGACCGCCTGCAGGTGGAGTCGATCACAAAGCCTGGTGCTGAGATTCATGGCTATGAATTCACTCCAAGTGACATCGAGCGGGCATTGGGCGCTGACCTGATCGTTGAGAACGGTTTGGGGTTGGAACTCTGGGCCAAGCGTTTTACAGCTGCTGCCGGCCAGGTTCCAACCGTGACGCTGACCAATGGACTTCAACCTCTCTTGATCGAGGAGGACGCTTACGCGGGGCGCCCCAACCCCCATGCCTGGATGTCGCCCAAGACGGCCCAGCACTACGTCGATCAGCTTGTGCTGGCCTTTTCTGAATTGGATCCTGAGGGCAGTGAGGCGTATCAGAGCAACGCTGAGGCCTACAAGGCCAGCCTGCGAAAGCTGGATGAGGAGTTGCGCCAGAGCTTGGCAACCTTGCCTGAAGGCCAACGGTTGCTGGTCAGCTGCGAGGGTGCTCTGAGCTACCTCGCGCGCGATTACGGTCTGCAAGAGGCCTATCTCTGGCCCGTCAATGCGGAAAGCCAAATCACGCCACGCCGGATGGCCAGACTGATTAATCGCGTTAGACAGGATCAGGTGCCAGCGGTGTTCTGCGAAACCACAGTGAGCGATCAGCCGCAACGTGAAGTTGCTCGAGCAGCCGGAAGTCGCTTTGGTGGCAGTTTCTTTGTCGATTCCTTGTCAGATGACAACGGTCCAGCCCCCACCCTCCTCGATCTGCATCGCCACAATGTGAAACTCATTCGAGCTGGTCTTGGCTCCCCCGCCGATCCAACCCCATGACGATCCGGATCGCAGCAGAGCAGGTTTGCGTTGACTACAACGGCACCGTTGCGCTTTACGACGCCTCCCTGACCCTTCCTGCTGGTTGCATCTGTGGGTTGGTTGGCATGAATGGCGCCGGGAAATCGACATTGTTCAAGGCCCTTACCGGTTTTGTGCGTCCATCCCGAGGACGGATTCGCATCAATGGGGCCAAGGTGGCGGCAGCGCAACGGGAGCAAGCGGTTGCCTATGTGCCCCAAAGCGAGGGGATCGACTGTGATTTCCCCGTCTCCGTCTGGGATGTGGTGATGATGGGTCGCTATGGCGGTATGAACTGCCTGCGAATCCCGCGGCAGTCGGATCGGATCGCCGTTCGTGCCGCTCTTGAGCGCGTTGATCTGCTCGAGTTGCGCGATCGACCTCTGGCGGCACTCTCCGGTGGACAACGCAAACGCGCTTTCCTCGCCCGAGCCATTGCCCAGCGTGCTTCGGTGTTGTTGCTGGATGAACCTTTCAATGGCGTGGACGTCCGCACTGAAAAGCTGATGGCAGAGCTTTTTTTGCAACTCCGCAGTCAAGGTTGCTCGATGTTGATCTCCACCCATGACCTCAGTCACGTGCGTGATTTCTGCGATCTCGTTGTGCTGATCAATAAGACGGTTTTGGCCTACGGAGAGACATCTGAGGTGTTCACTCCTGAGAATCTGTCGCTGGCGTTCGGTGGTGTTCCTCCTGATCTGTTGCGAGGGCATCCGCAGTGATCTGAAGATCAGTTGTGGGATCACACGTGGTCGCTGCCGCTGCTTTGTGCAAGCTGCTGGGACAATGGCGGTGAGCTGAGATCTCGGACTTGCTGGAGTTGCTGCTGGAACCGCTGCGCCATGACTTCATGGTTCGTGCGCTGCTGATCAGCGCGCTGGTGGGTGGCGTCTGTGGATTGCTCTCCTGTTACATGACCCTCAAGGGTTGGGCCCTGATGGGAGATGCGGTCTCCCATGCCGTGCTGCCAGGGGTTGTGCTGGCTTATGCCCTCGGCTTGCCGTTTTCCCTCGGTGCCTTCGTGTTCGGTGTCGGTTCGGTGGCAACCATCGGTTTTGTGAAGCAGAAATCGCGGATCAAGGAAGACACCGTGATCGGCCTGGTCTTCACAGGCTTTTTCGCGCTGGGGTTGGTGTTGGTCTCCAAGACCCGCAGCAACATCGATCTCACCCATGTGCTGTTCGGAAACGTGTTGGGCATCTCAGCGGCAGACATCAGTCAGACCTGGTGGATCTGCTCCGCCGTCGTGGCGTTGTTGTTGCTTTTCCGGCGAGACCTCTTGCTGTTCTGTTTCGATCCCACCCACGCACGCTCGATCGGGATCAACACAGGTTTTCTTCACTACCTCTTGCTGTCCGTGCTGTCCCTTGCTGCCGTGGCTGGTTTGCAGACCGTAGGCATCATTCTGGTGGTGGCCATGCTGGTGACTCCAGGCGCGACGGCTTACCTGCTCACGGATCGCTTTGATCGGATGACCTGGCTCGCCATCGGCAGCAGTGTTTTGTCCAGTTTGATTGGTGTGTATGTGAGCTATTGGACCGATAGTTCGACAGCTGGTTGCATTGTGCTGGTGCAAACTGGGCTGTTTTTATTGGCGTTTCTGCTGGCTCCTCAGCATGGAATTTTGCGTCGCTCCTCACCATGAGTGCCCCGTCCCCCGTCTGTTGCCCCTTGAGTGAACTGTTGCTAACCACGATTTACCGCATCCTCACTCTCAACATCCGATGGTTCGTTCCTTTTGGATTGGCAGCGTCATCACCATGGCGTCTTTGTTTGCAGCACCAGTCACAGCGGAGACAGATCACGTTCAACTTTTCGACACAAACATCACTCAGAGCGAGGTTGAGCAGGCTCAGCAGGGTTGGTGTGATGCTCTGCTCACCATCAGCGCGGCCTATCAGACCGGTGGTGTGAAGGCGGCGAAGGTTGAGGCGGCGGCTGTGATCGATACGGCCTATGCCTTTGACATTGGCCCTGTCGCGTTCAAACCCACCTACACAACAGGCCCTGAAACGTTTCGCACCACACGGGAAGGAGCAATGGCGTATTTCATTGGTCCTGATGAATCCATTCCCCTTTTTGGGGACAACCAAGGATTTGCCACCTATCGGCATTGGGTGGACTGCCAAGTGGAGAACTATGTGGTCCAACTCATGGGCAACACGGCGAACACCATGGGCCTATTCAGGCTGACGGATTCCAATGGACAAAGCGCGCTGGTCGAGAAAACACTGACCTATCTCCGCGACCGCGATGGTCAGCTTGAGATCGTGCTGCACCATTCATCTGCACCGTTCGACGCCCGCTGAGTCCTTCGCAGTCGTCGAAGGCCGCTGCCATGGTGGACAATGGTTGCATCACCCCCTCGTTGATCAGCCTGATGCTCCTGTCCAACCGTGCCATCATCCGGGGCTCCTTGGCCGTTGCGGCTGCTTTCACCCTTGTGGGAGCACAGTCGGTGAGCGCCCACCACGTCACTGGTGACGACCACACTGGAACTCTCTTGACTGTGGATCCCTCTGCTACAGCCCAGGGTCAGAAAACGATGTTCCCCACGCGTTCTGCAGCCGAAGCTGCTGCTGTCAACTTCGATTGCGAAGGCGCCCACCCGATGGGAGACATGTGGATGCCTTGCGCTGAGCACTGAATCGCTGACGTCAACACTTGTTCGACAGCGTTACCAATCGGCCTCAATTCCTCGACTGCGCAGGGATTGAGGTTTTTTGTTGTATCAAGCTTCAAGACCGCGCCTTAGTGGCTGACTGGTGGCCAGAAGACACGCCTCTAGCTGGCTGTTTGTGCAACGTTGGTGACGATGGCTGGAGCGCAAGGAGGGTTCGGCCAATAATCGGGACACTGATGTCGATGGCCATGCGCAGCCTGCTCTCGCTTGCTCTCGCTCTTCTGATCAGCCTTTGGTCTCCGGTTCAGGTGATGGCTGCTGATCTCACCCGTGGTAGTCAACTGTTCAACCTCAACTGCGCTGCCTGCCATGCGGGGGGCGCCAATGTGCTGAAGAGCGAACGGTCCCTTCGCCAAGATGACCTCCAGGCCTACCTGCCCAACTACCTGAAGGGTCATGAATCCGCGATCGTTGCTCAGGTGACTTACGGACGCAATGCGATGCCCGCCTTCCTTGACATTCTGAGCGAGAAGGAAATCGAAGACGTCGCTGCCTACGTTGAAGATCAGTCCATGCAGGGTTGGAGCTGATCCTTCGGCTTGCATGATGCGTCTAGCCACCGGATGGGCCATTTTTCAAGGCCTGCTGATTGAGGCGCTTCCCTTCTTGCTGCTGGGGGTGACCATTGCTGGGCTGGCCCGCTGGCTTGTCCCCCAGTCGACCTGGGTGCGTCGCCTCCCACGCCATCCCTTGCTCGCTCCACTGGTGGGTGCGCTTTTGGGTTTCGCGTTGCCGGCCTGTGAATGCGGCAATGTTCCTGTGGCACGACGTCTTCTGGCCAGTGGTGCTCCACTGGGCACCGGATTTGGATTTTTGTTTGCGGCGCCTGTCCTCAACCCGATTGTTTTGGCCAGCACCTGGGCTGCCTTCCCTGACAAGACTTGGCTGTTGTGGGCGCGACCCGCTGGCGCCTTTTTAATTGCGCTGTTCTTAAGTGCACTCCTGGGCTTGCTGCCCGAAGCCAAGCTGCTTGAAACGGCCTTGCTGGAGGAGCGCCGCATGAGTCAGCCCCTGTCCACCGTCGGTCTGCTCGAGCGCCGTGGTGGGGTGTTGGGGTCCGCGTCTGTGTCGCCAGAGCAACGCGACGACACTGCAGGCGTCAGTCCCCGCGTTCTGGTTCAGCACAGCACCAAAGAATTTCTCAGCCTCCTTACCTTGCTGGTGTTAGGGAGTGCCTTGGCTGCGTTGGTTCAGACCTGGCTGCCGCGAAATTGGCTGCTGGCCCTTGGGAGTGCACCGACGTTGTCGGTGATTGCGCTGATGCTCCTGGCCTTGGTGGTGTCGGTTTGCTCGAGCGTCGATGCCTTCCTGGCGCTTGGGTTTGCCGCCCAGGTCACCCCCGGCGCTCTGTTGGCCTTCCTGCTGCTGGGGCCTGTGGTGGATCTCAAGCTCGCTGGCTTGTTCACGGTGTTGCTGACGCCGCGAGCCATTGCGATCACCGCGGCATCGGCATCGCTGATGGTGCTGTTGATCGGTCAGTGGGTGAATCTCCTTCAGCTGTGATGTCTTGATGGCTCCGATGACACGCCAGCCGCGATTCCTGCGTTCTCCCCTGCTCCCGGTTTTGGTGGTGGGTCTTTGGGGCTGGGTGCTGTTGTGGAGCACCCTCTCCGGGCGACTGGATCTTCTCCTGAATGTGGCCTTTCATCCCATCGTTGGCTTTGCCGGCGGGGTGTTGCTGGCGCTGGCCTTCGTGCAGTTGCGCTGGGCTACCAGACAACGCGACGTTGTGGCACCTAGGGCCTGGTTGTTCTCGGCTTTGGTGGCTGTTGCGATTCTGGTGATGCCTCCTGCCCCATCCTTCAGCGACCTGGCAGCTAGCCGTCCCGACAGTCTTCCGGAGGCACCTCAACTCAGCTTTTTCCTTCCGCCTGAACAGCGAACGCTGACGGAGTGGGTGCGATTGCTGCGCAGCCAGCCGGATCCGGAACTGCATGCTGGCGCCCCGGTGCGCATCAGTGGCTTTGTGTTGGAGCGTCCTGGTGAACCTCCCCAATTGGCTCGCCTGACGGTGCGTTGCTGCCTCGCGGATGCCACACCGGCTGGAATGCCCATCCTCTGGCCTGAGGAGGCCAACCTTGAAGCGGATCAGTGGCTTGCGATTGAAGGAAGCTTGATCGTGCAGGAGCTGGATGGCGTTCCTGTGAATGTGGTCAAGCCCACCAGCATCCAGGCGATTCCACGTCCAGAGAGGCCGCTCGAGCCATGACGTCACCGCGCCCGCTAGCGCCGATTCGTCTCCTGCTGGGGTGTCTTGCCGCTCTTTCCGCACTAGCTGTTGTGCAACAGCAAGTTCTGTTGCGACGACCGCCTCGCGTGCAGTCGGTGGCCATTCAGCCCATTCGATCTGGAGCGGCAGCTTTGGACGTGGTGTTCAGCCGGCCGATGGATCCGGAGTCTGTTGCTCAGAGTGGGTTGCTCCCTGATGTCGCTCACCGCTGGTTTGGCGTGCAGGACCGGCTGAGGCTGCTCGTCGCTCCTGGGCAGGCGCTGCAGAGTCCCTTGCGTTTGAACGTGCTGGGCCGGGACCTCAGGCAACTGGCGTTGCCGCCCCAGCAACTCTGGTGGGATCCCCGACCGCATCTCCTTGCTGTGGTGCCTTCGGAGGACGGTGAAAGCTTGCAAATGCAATTGCGAGACGGGCAGTGGCAGGCCCTGGCCCCTGCGCAAGAGACCATCCTTCAGATTGAACCGCTTGGCAACGGCGCTGGTGTTGCCTTGGTCAGTGACGACATGGAGGCTCGCCAACGCGTGCTAGTTCGCGCGTTGAATCAACGTGCCTTAAGCGCCAGGCGGAACGGGCTGGAGGATCCGCAGCTGGGAGCCCTTGAAGAACTCGAATCCGGTGCATCGGGAGCGTTGTTGTTTGCTCATCTCAGCAGCAATCAGCGCGGCGATCTGCTGGTGCAATTGGGGGGCTTTGATCCCGGCAGTGATCGCGTCTGGATTCAATCGGCAGAGCAAAAGACGCGTGTTTTGGATCTTGAGCCAAGTGGTGCTTTGCGCTTGCTTCCTGATGGTGGTGGTTTGGTGATGCCGTCGTACGACGGCTTGGAACTGTTGTCGCTCGATGCTCGCGATGCGCCATCCACCCGACAGTCCTTGCCTGGACGCCGCGAGTTGAAAGCGTTCTGCTCTGGTTCCGGGCGAGCGCTGTTGATCCGTCACTGGCCGGATTACAGGCGATCCATTGAACTGGTGATTCCAGCCCGACCACCGCGTGAAGTGTGGTTGGGCGAGGCTGGTGTGATGGCTGCGGCCTGCAACACCGCAGGGGACCGGCTTTGGGTGGTGCTCAGAGAAGCGGGCCGCAGCACAGACGATCGGTTGCTGCTGCTGGACAGCGAGGGCAAGCAACTCAACAGTGTTTCTCTGGGGGGATGGCGGCTGACGTCAGGGGCTGAACTGGATTACGACCCAGTGAGCAACCGTTTGCTCACGGTGGTGAAACAGTCGGATTCCGCCGAAGGCCGGGTGGCTTTGTTCGATGCCGACTCCCTTGAGCTTGAGGTGATCAATAAGCCGGCTGTACTGGCGCGTTGGTTGCCGGCTGGCGGAGCCTTGACTGACGTTTTCTCCCCCCCTCGATAGGTTGAGTGGGAACCGTTCTCATCGCCCATGGGGGTTGCCCCCCTCGTCGCGCAAGGTCTGACTCTTTCCTACGGCGAGCGCACCGTTCTTGATGATGTGTCTCTGACGTTGCAGAGCGGCACGCTGACGGCACTGGTGGGTGCCAATGGGGCCGGAAAGTCCACCTTGCTGCATGTGTTGCAGGGGCGTCTCACTCCGACCGCGGGACAGGTTGCCTGCGATGGCATGCCAATACAGGGGTGTCGCGATCGGGTGGTGTTAATGCCCCAGCGCGGTCGAATCGACTGGTCGTTTCCCATCACGGTGCGTGATTTCGTGGCGCTTGGAGCGGTGTCAAATCGAGTGTTTGGGTGTTGCGATCGCGATGCGGCGTTGCAACGGGTCGGTCTGGATGCCCTGGCCGGTCGACGTTTGGATGCACTGTCGGGAGGCCAGCAGCAACGGGCTCTTTTGGCACGGACGCTCGTGCAGCCCTCGCGCGTGTTGCTGTTGGATGAACCCTGCGCGGCTATCGATCCGCCGACTCGCGACCAGTTGTTGTCGCTGATGCGCCAGCTTGCGAATGCGGGGCAGACCCTCCTTGTTAGCAGTCATGACTGGGGCACGGCCTTGGATCATTACGACCGGGTGATTGTTCTAGATGGCCATGTGCTGGCCGATGGACCCCCTGACCAAGTGCGCCAGTTGCTTGGCCAGCAAATCAATCCTGGAGCGCAATGCCATGACTGCGGTTGATCTCTGGCTGATCCCGTTGCTCATGGCGTTACTTGTGGGTGTTGTGTGCCCCGTCACTGGCACCTTGTTGGTCACGCAGCGGCGCGTTCTGCAGGCCAATTTGATTTCTCACGCTGTGCTGCCCGGCGTGGCGATCGCTGTTGCGATGGGAATTGACCCTGCCATTGGCGGTGTGATCAGTGGTCTGCTGGGATCCTTGATCTCTGAACGCTTGCAGCGGGCGCAACCGGCTGGACAAGAAGCCGTGATCAACACCGTGCTTGCTGGTTTTTTAGGCCTTGGAGTGCTGTTGATTCCTTTGCTGGATCTGCGCCTTGATCTTGAAGCTCTGCTGTTTGGCGATCTGCTGATTGTTGATTGGTACGACTTGATGCGGGTGTCGGTGGCTGCAACGGCGTTGTTGCTGCTGTTGCTCACCCGCTACTCACAGCTGGTGTTTGTTGGGGTGGATCCTGATGGAGCCGTCGCGGCTGGTTTGCCGGTGAAGACCCTGCAATTAGTGCAGGCGCTGGTGACCGCCATGGTGATTGTCAGCGCCATGGCCGCTGTAGGCGTGATTCTCGTGATCGGTCTGTTGTGTGCCCCCGTCCTGCCAGGGCTCTGGAGGGTGAGCAGTCTGCGGGCCGCGATGGTGCAGTCCGCGTTGGTGGGATTGGCGTTGAGCGCCGTTGGGTTCTTGCTGGCTGTGCCGCTGAATTTGCCTCCAGGGCCTCTGATCGGCGTGGTTTGCATGCTGCTGCTTTGCCTTCCTCGCTTCAGACCATGGACGTCATAATGCGCTGGACGCTGGCGTGAGAATGATTATCATTTGAGGAGTGAAAATCATTCTCATGTCTGTCGCGGTCCTTACCTCAGCGGCGGGGGCGCTGGTGGCAGCGGCGACCTCCACCCCCACCATCGTTGCCGTGGATGGCATCCTTTGCGATCTCACCAAAAAGTTGGTGGCAAACGACGCCAAGGTCATTTGCTTGATTCCCGCTGGCGCGGATCCCCACACCCTCGCCTTGCGTCCTGCAGATCGCACCAGCTTGGGCAAGGCCAATCTGGTACTGCTCAATGGTTATGGCCTCACGCCGGCACTGAAAGGCGTGAAAGCCGGTGGCCCGGTGGTGTCGTTGGGTGAGATCGCTCTACCCAGCAATCCTCAAAATGATCCTCATCTGTGGCATGACCCGGCCAACGTCGTGGCGATGGCCAACGTCAGCGTTCTGAAGTTCAAGCCCCTGTTCAGCGGTCAGCAAATTGCAGCGATCAACCAGCGGCGAACCGCCATGGTGGGGGTGTTGAACTCTCTGGGTAGCTGGACGGCTCAACAAGTTGCGACGGTGCCTGAACCCCAGAGGGTGCTGGTGACGGGGCACCGTGCTTATTCATTTCTCTCCCAACGTTATGGCATTCGTGAGCTGCCAGTGATTGATGACTTTGCAACGGGGGGGCGCATGCGCCCCTCCAGCTTGAACGCCATCAGCAAAGCAATCAAAGCCTCGGGAACCAAGGTGATTTTTCCGGAATCCCTGCCCCCATCGAAAACCATGCGGCGCATCAGTCGTGCCAGCGGCATTCCCTTGGCGACCAAGGCTTTGGTGGCTGACGGCCTCGCCCCTGGCAAAAGCCTGATCCAAACGGCGACCAGCAATGTGTGCACCTTTGTGGTGGCTCAGGGTGGACGCTGTGATGAGCAAACTGCCGCGCAACTTCAACAGCGTTGGTCTGCGATTCGCTGATTTTAGAGCACTTTTAAACCCGTTAATTCCCGCGTCTTTTGTGATGAACACCTTGAAGTTCCACCTGTTGAAAGCAGCTTCTCTTTTGGCGCTGCTTGCGGCCGGAGACTCCGCTCTCCAGCAGATCCGTGCTCACGGTTCCGCCGGCGGCGAAGAGCCTCTGCCCCCCGGGGACTTTCGTGCCATTCCTGTGATCACCATTGAGGGACATGGTGGCTTTGAGAACAATCTGGAGGGGCACCCAGAGCATTACGGCATCGACGGACAATTCGGTGTGGTGTTGGAGTGGGGTCTTCCCAACGATGGAAGTTTCGCCATCGAAGCGTCTCTTGGCCCTGCGCTTGTGTGGGGAGAGGCGGAACACTTCTATGGCCGAGTGCATGTGGAATCTGGTGATCATGGTGATCACGAAGGCGAGGGCGATCACGATGAGCATGAGGACC